>Ga0008833_1000023_pt1 | contig 238405 bp, 213 predicted proteins | sample HotLakConsoUCCLE_FD_62216 | JGI IMG/M metagenome (GOLD analysis project Ga0008833, IMG submission 62216) | Hypersaline microbial mat communities from Hot Lake, Washington, USA - Hot Lake Consortium UCC-LE | ecosystem: Environmental > Aquatic > Non-marine Saline and Alkaline > Hypersaline >... | reverse complement strand
TTCGAGGGCCAGCGCTTCGACTGCGGCTCCAAGGCCGGCTTCCTCCAGGCCACCGTCGCCTTCGGACTCGCCCGCGAGGAGCTGCGGGACGAACTGGCCGAATATCTCCAGGGGCTTGTCGGGCTCGACCGCGCGGCGGAGTGATCCGCCATGCGCACCGTTCTCGTCACCGGCGGCGCGGGCTATATCGGCTCTCACGCCTGCAAGGCGCTGGCCCGGGCGGGCTGGCGTCCCGTCACCTATGACAACCTGTCCACCGGCTGGGCGCAGGCGGTGAAATTCGGCCCGTTCGAGCGGGGCGACCTGCTGGATCGCGCCCGCCTCAACGAGGTCTTCGCCACCTGGCGGCCCGACGCGGTGATGCATTTCGCCGCCCTCAGCCAGGTGGGCGAGGCGATGCAGCAGCCGCTGCGCTACTGGCGCAACAACCTGTGCGGCTCGCTCAACCTGATCGATGCGGCAGTGGCGGCGGGTTGTCTCGATATCGTGTTCTCCTCCACCTGTGCCACCTATGGCGAGCAGGACGGCGTGACCCTGGACGAGGATTGCCCCCAGGCCCCGCTCAACGCCTATGGCGCCTCCAAGCGCGCGGTGGAGGATGCGCTGCGCGACGCGGGCGCGGCGCATGGGCTGAACCACGTGATCTTCCGCTATTTCAACGTGGCCGGCGCGGACCCGGAGGGCGAGGTGGGCGAGTTCCACCGCCCCGAGACGCACCTGATCCCGGTGATGCTGGAGGCGATCGACGGCACCCGCCCCGCGCTGACGATCCACGGCACCGATTACGACACGCCCGACGGCACCTGCATCCGCGATTACGTCCATGTCTGCGACCTGGTGGAGGCGCATGTCCTGGGGCTGGACCGGCTGACGCAGGGACAATGCAGCCGGGTCTTCAACCTTGGCACCGGGCATGGTTTTTCCGTGCGCGAGGTGATCGACGCCGCCCGGCACGTCACCAACCTGCCCGTGCCGATGACCGAGGGCCCGCGCCGCGCGGGTGACTGCACCCGCCTCGTCTCGGGTTCGACCCGGGCCGCGGCCGAGCTGGGATGGGCTCCGCATCGCTCAACCCTGGCGCAGATGATCGGCGATGCGTGGAAATGGCACCGGACTGGGCAGTATACCGAATAACCCGCCGCCTGCGCGGCTGCTGGACATCACCCGCCTGGCCCGGCGGGCGGGCCGCACCCCCACGGGCATCGACCGGGTGGAACTGGCCTATCTGCGCGCCCTGTCCGACCGGCCCGACCCCCTGTGGACGATCCTGCGCTCGTCGCTGGGCTACCTGCTGCTCAATGCGGAGGGCAGCCGCGCCGCGCTGCGCCTGTTCGAGCAGGGCGGCTGGGGTGCGGCCGACTGGCTGTCGCGCCTGCGCGGGCTGGAACCGGTCCGCGCCCGTGCCGAGGCCAGCCTGCGCCGCCTTGCATGCGCCCGCTGCGCGCCGCCGGGCCTCGCCCGGATGCTGCGCCGGCACCTGCCCACCGGGATCGCCTATCTGAACACCGGCCATTCCAACCTGACGGCGCGCATGATTGCCGCGCTGCGCCGCGTGCCAGGGGCGCGGCTGGCGGTGCTGGTGCATGATACCATCCCGCTCGATCATCCCGACACCCAGCGCCCCGAGACCGCCCGCGCCTTCGCGGCGTTCCTCGCGCGCACCGCACGACATGCCGACCTGGTGATCGCAACCGCCCGGGCCACGCGCGTGGATATCACGAGACATCTCGCCGCCGCGGGCCGGGTGCCGCCCCTCGTGGTGGCCCCGCTCGGCGTGACGCCGCCCCGGCCCGATCCCGCCGCGCTGCCCGCGGGCCTGCCGCCGGCCGGCCCCTATTTCGTCGCGCTGGGCACGATCGAGCCACGCAAGAACCATGCGCTGCTGCTGGACCTTTGGGAGGACCTGGCCCGCGACGGCGTCCGGCCCCTGCCGGCGCTCGTGCTGTGCGGGGCGCGCGGCTGGCGGAACGAGGCGTTCCTCGCCCGGCTGGACGCCTCGCCGCTGCTGGGCAGCACGATTCTGGAAGCCCCCGGCCTGTCCGATGGCGCGGTCGGCGCGTTGCTGCACGGCGCGCGGGCGCTGCTGTTTCCCAGCCGGGCGGAGGGGTATGGCCTGCCGCCGCTCGAGGCCGCCGCATTGGGCGTTCCGGTGCTCTGCTCGGATCTTCCGGTGCTTCGCGAGCTGCTGGGCGATATTCCCGTTTACCTTCCGGCCACCGAAAGCTATCCTTGGCGCAAGAAAATAACGTCGCTGGCCGCGTCGCGCGCCGAAGTGTCGAAAGAGGAAGGGCAGAGCCGGACTTTCGCTGCACCGGGGTGGCAAGCACACTTCAAGACGGTGTTAAGCGTAACGTGATTGACTGCGCCGCGAAGGCCGGGACAGGACGGGATGAACGGGATTGGGCGCCTGGCAATCATACAGGCTTAGACTGCAACGCAGACGCTGGCTGATCCGCGCGATCCGCAAGCGCCGGGAATTGCGCCCGGTCGCCGACCGATCCCGCGCGATTCAGCCTGACGATATCCTGGTATTCAGCACTCAACGCAACGAGGGCTCCCGCCTGCCCTGGTTTCTCAAGTATTACAGGGAGATGGGCGTCAATCACTTCCTGATCGTCGACAATGACAGCGATGACGGCTCCCGGGAATTCCTGGCCGAACAGCCCGACGTATCGCTGTGGCACACGAAGGCCAGCTACAAGCGCGCACGCTTCGGCGTGGACTGGCTGAACTGGCTGCAATTGCGCCACGGGCACAATCACTGGTGCCTTTCGGTCGATCCGGACGAGCTGTTCCTCTACCCGTTCTGCGACACGCGCCCGTTGCGTGCGCTGACGGATTGGCTGGACGCCTCCTCGATCAAGTCGTTCAGCGCGATGCTGCTGGACATGTATCCCAAGGGCCGGATCGACGCGGTGCCCTACCGCCCCGGCCAGGATCCGCTGGAGATCGCCAGCTGGTTCGACGCGGGCAACTACTCGGTCCGGCGCAACAAGCGCTTCGGCAACCTGTGGATCCAGGGCGGGCCGCGGGCGCGGGTGTTCTTTCCCGACGAGCCGCAGAAGGCGCCCGCGCTGAACAAGATCCCGCTGGTGAAATGGAACCGGCGCTACGCCTATGTCAGTTCCACCCACATGCTGCTGCCGCGGGGGCTGAACCTCGTCTATGACGAATGGGGCGGCGAGAAGGCCAGCGGGGTCCTGCTGCACACGAAATTCCTGGATACCTTCACCGTGAAGGCCCGCGAGGAGCTGGACCGCCGCCAGCACTACGCCGCCAGCCGCGAGTATCGCGCCTATGCCGAAACCCTGGCCGACAACCCGGACCTGTGGTGCAAGTGGTCCGAGAAATACATCAACTGGCGCCAGCTGGAGATTCTCGGCCTGATGTCCAAGGGGAACTGGGCATGAGCGTGGGCATCATCATGCTGGTGCACACCGCGCTGGGCCGGGCCGAGCAGGTGGCCCGCCACTGGGCCCAGGCCGGCTGCCCGGTGGTGATCCATGTGGACAGGGCCGTGCCGCGCGCCGCCTTCAACACCTTCCGCGAGGCGCTGTCGGGCATCGAGCATGTGCGCTTTTCCCGGCGCTACCGCTGCGAATGGGGCACCTGGGGAATCGTGGCCGCCTCGCAGGCCGCGGCAGAGATGCTGCTGCAGGGCTTTCCAAAGGTGCGCCATGTCTACCTGGCCTCCGGCTCCTGCCTGCCCCTGCGCCCGGTCGAGGAGCTGATCGACTACCTGGCCGACCGGCCGAATACCGACTTCATCGAAAGCGCCACAACCGCAGACGTGCCCTGGACGGTGGGCGGGCTGGACCAGGAGCGGTTCACCCTGCGTTTCCCCTTTTCCTGGAAGCGGCACCGGCTGCTGTTCGACGCCGCGGTGGAGGTGCAGCGCAAGCTGCGGCTCAAGCGGCGGATGCCCAACGGCATCACCCCGCATATGGGCAGCCAGTGGTGGTGCCTGACCCGCCGGACGCTCTCGGCCATCCTCGAAGATCCGGACCGCCGGCTTTACGACCGGTTCTTCCGCCAGGTCTGGATCCCGGACGAAAGCTATTTCCAGACTTTGGCGCGGATCTATTCCAGCCATATCGAAAGCCGCTCGCTGACGCTGTCCAAATTCGATTTCCAGGGCAAGCCGCACATCTTCTACGACGATCACCTGCAATTGCTGCGCCGGTCGGATTGCTTCGTCGCGCGCAAGATCTGGCCCCATGCCGAGCGGCTCTACCAGGCGTTCCTGACCGATCCGGCCGGTGCCATGAAGCGGGCAGAACCCAACCCCGGCAAGATCGACCGCATCTTCGCCAAGGCGGTGGAACGGCGGACCCGCGGGCGCCCTGGTCTCTACATGCACAGCCGCTTTCCCAACGAGGGCTGGGAGAACGGCGTGACGGCCGGCAAATACTCCGTCTTCGAGGGCTTCGCCGAGCTGTTCGAGGACTTCGAGCCCTGGCTGGCCAAGTCCACCGGCGCGCGCGTGCATGGCCACCTGTTCGCACCGGAACGGGCGGAGTTCGAAGGGGGCCAGACCATCGTGAACGGCGCGCTGTCGGACAATCCGCGCCTGCGCGACCTGAACCCGGGCGCCTTTCTTACCAACCTCATCTGGAACACGAGAGGCGAGCGGCAGTGCTTCCAGTTCGGGCCGCGCGACACCCAGAAGATCGGCTGGGACATGGCCAAGGATCCGAATGCCCAGATCTCGGTCATCACCGGGGCCTGGGCGGTGCCGCTGTTCAGGTCGAACCGCAATTTCGGAGAGATCCGGCGCGAGGCTGCGCTGCTCCAGAAGGTCGAGAGCGAGCATCTCAACGTGCTGCGCTCTCCCTACGCCAAGGCGCGCATCCGGATCTGGACGATGGCGGAATTCGTCGAGGCCCCGATGGAACCGTTGCAGACCATCATCGACGAGATCGGCCCGCGCAACCTGCGGCGCCTGTCCGAGGTGCCCGTGATGACCGACATGACGGGTTTCGGCCAGTTCCTGCAGAACCTCAAGAACCAGGGGATGCACCCCTACCTCATGGGCGACTTTCCGGTGGATCGCGGCGACGTGTCGAAATCCCGCCCCCCGCGCCGCCCCTACCTGGTGAAGTAACCCCCAATGTCAGACCGTTTCGACTATTTCGTGGTCTTCGCGGAGATGCGGACCGGCTCCAACTTCATGGAGACGAACCTGAACGCCTTTCCCGGCATCACCTGCCACGGCGAGGCGTTCAACCCCCATTTCCTGGGCTATCCCGAACGGACCGAGTTGCTGGGCCTTTCGCAGGAAGCGCGCGATGCCGACCCGATGCGCCTGCTGGCGGCGATCCGGGCGGAACCCGGGGTGATCGGCGGCTTCCGCTATTTCCATGACCATGACCCCCGAGTGCTCGAGCCCTGCCTCTCGGATCCGCGCTGCGCCAAGATCGTGCTCACCCGCAACCCGCTGGACAGCTACGTGTCGTGGAAGATCGCGCGCGAGACGGGGCAGTGGAAACTGACCAATGTCACCAAACGCCGCGAGGGGCAGGCGCGCTTCGACGCGGCCGAGTTCGAGGATTTCGTGACCGAGCTGCAGGACTTCCAGGTCCGGCTGATGCGGTCGTTGCAGACAACGGGGCAGACGGCCTTCTACGTCGCCTACGAGGATCTGCAAAGCGTCGAGGTGATGAACGGACTTGCGCTCTGGCTGGGGGTGGATGCCCCGCTGGCAGAGCTCGACCGCACGTTGAAACGCCAGAACCCGGCCCCGGTCACCGAAAAGGTGGAAAACCCCGAGGAGATGGCCCGCGGGCTGGCGCGCCTCGATCGGTTCAACCTCACCCGCACGCCGAATTTCGAGCCGCGCCGCGGCCCCGCCGTGCCGGGCTACGTGGCCGCTCCGAGCGCGCCGCTGCTCTACATGCCCGTGCGGGGCGGGCCGGAAGCCGGGATACGGCACTGGCTGGCCGCGCTCGACGACGCGGACGAGGACGCGCTGCATGCCGATTTCACCCAGAAGAGCCTGCGCGACTGGATGCGCGACAAGGTGGGGCACCGGCGCTTCACGGTGCTGCGCCACCCGCTCGCCCGCGCGCATGCGGTGTTCTGCGAAAAGATCCTGTCCAGCGGCCCCGGCAGTTTCGGGCAGATCCGCAGGGTGCTCCACCGGGCGCACGGGCTTCAACTGCCGGAGACCCCGGAGGCGCCGGGTTACGACCTGGCGGCGCACCGGGCGCTGTTTCACGGCTTCCTGCGCTTTCTCAAGGCGAACCTGGCCGGGCTGACGAATATCCGTGTGGATGCGCATTGGTGCAGCCAGGCGCAGGCGATTCAGGGCATGGGCGAATTCGCATTGCCCGACATGGTCCTGCGCGAGGACGAGGCCGCGCTTTGGCTGCCGGTGCTCGCATCGCAGGTGGGCCGGACCGGGGCGCCAGACCTGGCGCCCGCAGCACCGGACGCGCCCTTTGCCCTGGAAGACGTGTACGACGAGGAGACCGAGGCGCTGGTGCGCGACGCGTACCAGCGCGATTACCTCGTCTTCGGCTTCGACGACTGGCGCTGATCCGGCAGGCGGCTCAGGCCGCCTGCACGCGCTGCGCCTCCGTCAGGATGGTGTGAAGCTTCGCTGGATCGGGATTGGCCCGCAGCTTGGCGCAGATGCTCGTATCGCGCAGCGTGCGCGACACCAGCGCAAGCGCCTTGAGATGCTCGACACCGGCATCCTCGGGCGCGAACAGGCCGAACACCAGATCCACCGGCAACCTGTCCACCGCGTCGAAATCAATCGGACGCTCCAGCAGGATGAAAACGCCCACCACCGAGTCCAATCCGTCGAGCCGGGCGTGCGGCAGGGCGACGCCCTGACCCACACCGGTCGGCCCCAGTCCCTCACGCTCAAGCAACGCCTCGACCGCGCGATCGGACTCCAGAGCATAGCAGGAGGCGGCCAGATCGGCCACGTCGTGGATGAGACGCTTCTTGCTAGAGGCGGAGGTTATGACACGCACCGCCCCGGGCTTCACGAGATTGATGAGATCCATGGTCTGCCCGTGTTGTTGCCGGACACCGCGGTTTTCCGCTTGGCGTCAGGCGCTGTCCTGTGACTCGATCTGAGGCTCGATCCAGCCGATGTTCCCGTCGTCGCGCCGATACACGACATTGACGCCGTTTCTGTTCTCGTTCCGGAACACCAGCACCGGGGCGCCCGCAAGTTCCATCTGCATGACCGCCTCGCCCACGGACAGCGACGGAATCTTCATTTCCGTCTCCGCGACGATGATCGGTTGCAGCGTGTCCGGTTCCGATTCGTCCTCGCCGGTCTCGGTCGCGAGGATATAGGAGGATGCCGCCATGAGTTCAACAGGCTGCACGCGGTCCTTGTGATGATCTTTCAACCTGCGCTTGTATCGCCTCAGTTGCTTTTCCATCTTTGCGCAGCAGGAGTCGAAGGCGGCATAGATCTCGTTCGCCTGCCCCCTCGCCTGGGCGGTCAGCCCCGTGGAAAGGTGCACCACCGCCTCGCAGACATACTGGTGCGCATCGCGAGAGAAAATCACGGTCGCATCGGTGGGGCGCTGGGAATACTTGTTCACGGCTTCCCCCAGCTCGGTCTGCACATGGGTCTGGAGCGCCTCGCCTATATCGATCTGCTTTCCACTGATCTGGTACCGCATCCTGTCTCCTTTCGTGACATCCCGGGCCCGGCGGCGCGGCTGCACCGCCCGTCGGATCAGGCCCGGGTGATGGGAAGCGACGGCATTCCTCGAACGACAGGACCACCGCGCTGCCCAAGGGCCTTTGCGTTCGGTCTGACACGTGAAAGAGCCGTCATGCCTTCATTTGAGGCGAGCACCCCCCATCCTGTCAATCACTACCGCGCCCGGCCTCGCAGGATTCGGCCGCCACTCTCACGATACTCAGGAAATCCTGAAGTTTTCCCCAAGATACACGCGGCGCACGTTCTCGTTGCGCACCACGTCTTCGGGGCTGCCGGACATCAGCATGGTGCCGTCATGCAGGATATAGGCCCGGTCCACGATCTCCAGCGTCTCGCGCACGTTGTGATCGGTGATCAGCACCCCGATGCCGCGTTTCTTGAGGTCCGCCACCAGGTGACGGATATCGTTCACGGAAATCGGGTCCACCCCGGCGAACGGTTCGTCCAGCAGCAGGTATTTCGGATCGGCCGCAAGGCAGCGGGCGATCTCCACCCGGCGCCGCTCGCCGCCCGACAGCGCCAGCGCCGGCGCCCGGCGCAGATGCTCGATCGAGAAATCCGACAGCAGCTCTTCCAGCCGTTCGCGGCGCTTGTGCCGGTCCGCTACCGCGATTTCCAGGATGGCGGTGATGTTGTCCTCGACGCTGAGCCCCCGAAAGATCGACATCTCCTGCGGCAGGTAGCCGATCCCCAGCCGTGCGCGGCGATACATCGGAAGACCGGTGACATCCTGCCCGTCGATCAGCACCTGCCCACCCTCGGGATAGATCAACCCGGCGATGGCATAGAAACAGGTGGTCTTGCCCGAGCCGTTCGGCCCCAGCAGGCCCACCACCTCGCCGCGATGCAGGCCCATGCTCACGTCACGGATGACGACCCGCTTGCGATAGCTCTTGCGGAGGTGCCGCACCTGGAGCCCGGCGCCACCCTCGGTGACTTGCAACTCGGGGCGGGCCATCACCGGTCCCCCGGCGACAGCACCGTGCGCACGCGCCCCGAAAGCTCGGCCGCACCGTCCTCCAGACGAACGACCATGCGCTCCGATCCGATCGCGTTGCGGCCCTGGGTCAGAAGAACCTCCCCGGTCAGGACGATCGTGCCGGCGTCGATGTCGTAATCGGCGCGGGCGGCCTCGGCGGCATCCTCGCCGCTGACAAGCGTCACGCCGCCCGTGGCCTCCAGCCGGGCGATGGCGTCGTCTTCCTCGTCATAGACAACGAGCACGCGGGGCGCGGCCAGCCGCATGTCCCCCTGCACGATGAGCACGTTGCCGGTGAAGATCGCGGTGCCGGCGGACTGGTTCACCGACAGGCTGTCCGCGCTCACCTCGACCGGCGCGTCGGTATCCTGCGAGATCCCGCCAAACGCCACGCTGGCCCCCTGCGCGCCGGCGAGAACCGGAAACAGCACGAACGAAAGGGAAAAAAGCAGTCGAAGCGGAGTCACTGGCGATAGGTTCCTCGATCCTTCGGATCGTATACCAGCTTTATTCCGCCGGTGAAAAGCAATTGCGCCGCCTCGTCCCCGTTCTCTCCCGCGTCCAGCACCATGCGCCCGGCCTCGAACCGGCCCGGCGGCCCGCTGCCGTGGACCATCCCCGCGCTTTCCATCCGCAGCGTCTCCAACTCGGCGATCAGCGCCGAGGTTTCCATGCTGTAGCCGGTGGAAGAGGCGATGCGCACGGACCCTGAGAATTCGAGCCGCTGCGTCGCCTCGTCCATCGCCGCGCTACCGGCCGACAAGGTGACGCGAGAGCCGTCCTGCAGAACCACCTCGGCGGCGACGTCCAGCGCGGTCGCGCGGCCCTTTTCATTCGTGCCCGGCGCGGCCTGGCGCGCCGTGACGGTGAGCGAGGCGCCGCCCTCCGTGCTGCCCGAAAAGCTGGGGCGCGACACGCGCTCCTCGCCCGGAACCGGCCGCGCGCCATCCTGCAGCACGGGAATCGAGGTCATCGGGTCGGTCGTGCGCGACAGCAGGAACAGCGTGGACAACAGCCCGAGCGCCGCCAGCGGAAGCACGATCTTCAGCCAGGCGACGACCCGGGAATAGGTGGCGTCACGCAGCGCCATCGGGCCTCCGCCATGCGGGCCCTTGGGGCGGCCGCACGCTCAATGCGAAAAGATGTCCTCTTCGGGCCATCCGGCGAGATCCAGTTGCGCCCGCATCGGCAGAAAGGCGAAACAGGCCTCGGCCATCTCGGTCCGGCCTTCGCGCAGCAGGCGCCGCTGCAACTCTTCCCTGATCCGGTGCAGGTAGAGCACGTCCGACGCGGCATATTCGAGCTGCGCCTCGGTGAGGGTGGTGGCGCCCCAGTCGCTGGATTGCTGATGCTTGGAAATGTCGATGCCCACGAGTTCTTGGCAGAGGTTCCTCAGCCCGTGCCGATCGGTATAGGTGCGCACCAGTTTGCTGGCGATCTTGGTGCACCACACCGGCGAGGCCAGGACGCCGAAGGCATTGTGCAGCGCCGCGATGTCGAACCGTCCGAAGTGGAACAGCTTCAACACTGCGGGATCGGCCAGCATGCGCGCAAGGTTCGGTGCGGATGTCTGCCCGGGTGCGATCTGAACCATGTGCGCGTCACCGTCGCCCGCCGACATCTGCACAAGGCAGAGCCGGTCGCGATGCGGGTTGAGGCCCATTGTCTCGCAGTCGATCGCGACAACCGGACCCAGGTCGAGCCCATCCGGCAGGTCGCCCTTGTGAAGATGATTGGCCAAGCCTGTCCCCCATACAAGTGTCGTTTCGGGGCATACGCCTTGCTCAGGCCTGTTTCAACTGCGCGCATGGCAATGATTCGCCCCGAACAGGGCGGCAAGGATGCAGCGCGACATCGGTCGGGCCGGATTTGTCGAGAAAGGAAATCAACCCTGGGTTGTTCTTGCGCGCATTCCGATCACCCTTGCCCGGACGCGGATCGGCGCGCCGCACACTTTCGATTTCATTGCAGATGCGTCAACAATTTTCCTTTCAGCGTATCTTGCCTCGGGACAATCTGCACAAAAATCCACCAAAGTCTCCATGACTGTTTCCTCTACCCGACGACCTGACCGAAGAATGGAAGTTCTGTTTCTGAAAACCACCCTGTCGGACAGGTCTTCGCACAGGAACGCGAACAGAAACCCAGCCCTCGAAACAGATCGGGACGGCCGCCGGCAGGGAAAACCGTTCACGCCGCGCGAGGGCAGGCACGCAATCCAAAAAGACAAACTCTCTCGAAAGTTGCATAAAAATCAACTAACTTGACTACACGCCAACTGAAGGGCAAATTCGTGGCGGAATTTTGCCGCATCGCCGGAGCTTGGCTTTGGCTCGCGGGAAGACCGGAACGGCTGGACATAAAAAAGTGGATCGGGATCGCCCTGCGGATCTTCGAATGTCCCGGAGGACACGATGCGCCGTGCGACCGCACCGGCTTGGTGCGTCCTTTCGCGATGACGGACCATGTTGGAGTTTGAAATGACCGCGCAACTGAGACTTCCTCACGATGCAAAGCTTGTGGAAGACGTGGCCGCCAACCTGGCCGGCTCGCCCTTCGACATCGTGGATCGCGGATTCTACCGTCGCGTGTTCAAGCGCGTTCTGGACGTGTCGCTGGTGTTGATCGCGCTGGTTCCGACAACACTGATCCTCGGAATCTTCGCACTTCTGATTTCCCGCGACGGCCATTCGCCCTTCTACCGCCAGCAGCGGATCGGGCGCGACGGACGGATTTTCGGCATGTGGAAGCTGCGCAGCATGGTGCCCGATGCCGAACACCTTCTGGACGCCCATCTCGATGCGAACCCCGAAGCGCGCGACGAATGGAATCGCAACCAGAAACTGAGCGACGACCCGCGGATCACCCGTATCGGGCACCTGATCCGCAAGACCTCGCTGGACGAGCTGCCGCAGCTCTTCAACGTGCTTGTCGGGGACATGTCGCTGGTCGGGCCGCGCCCGATGATGCCCGGCCAGCGCGCCATCTATCCCGGCATCGCCTACTATGCGATGCGCCCGGGGATCACCGGTTACTGGCAGTGCTCGGTCCGCAACGAATGCAGTTTCTCCGAGCGGGCGCTCTTCGACACGCGCTATTTCGAGGACATCTCTCTCAAGACCGACCTTCTGGTCCTGCTGCGCACCTTGCGCGTCGTGATGCTGGGCACCGGGCGCTAGGCGCCCGCGCCCTTTTTGCCATATCCCACCGCAATGGCGGGCCCGGACCAAGCCCGAGCACGACAGGGGGGTCGTCGCGCTGGTAGTCTGAGCCGAAGGATCGGAACCGCGCGCCTCCATGCCCAACGCCATCGCATATCTCGTGCTGATCGCCTGGCCGGTGGTCACGATCGTGCTGTTCCGCAAGCTTCCCGCGGACCGGGCGCTGATCTGGACGCTGCTGGGCGGTTACCTGCTCTTGCCGCCCCCGCCCGCAGGCTTCGACTTTCCGCTGCTGCCCCCGCTGGAGAAGGACACCATCCCCAGCATCGCCGCGCTGCTGGTGCTGCTGTCCATGCACGGGTTGCGCGGGGCGCTGTTGCCGGAGACGCTGCTGGGCCGGGTGCTGGTGGGCATCTTCATCCTCAGCCCGGCACTGACGGCCTTCACCAACATGGAGCCGATCTATACCGGCGAGATCTGGCTGCCCCCGCTCTCCCCCAAGGATGCGCTTTCGCTGACGATCCAGCAGTTCCTGCTGCTTCTGCCCTTTCTCCTGGCGCGGCAGTTCCTGGCCTCGGGCGGCAGCCAGAAGGCGCTGTTGCAGGCCTTCGCGGCGGCGGGTCTCGTCTATTCGCTGCCGATGCTGCTGGAAGTCCGCCTGTCCCCGCAGCTCAACATCTGGATCTACGGCTATTTCCAGCACAGCTTCGAACAGATGATCCGTTTCGGCGGGTTCCGGCCCATTGTATTCCTGTATCACGGCCTCTGGACCGCCTTCCTGGCATTGACGGCGGTCGTGGCGGCGATAGGTCTCTGGCGCGTCGGCGAGGGCGGCAATCGCGCCCTGTGGCTGGTGGCGGGCGTCTACATGATCGTGGTGCTGATCCTGTGCAAGTCGGTCGCCTCCCTGGCCTATGCGCTGCTGCTGGTGCCGCTGGTGTTGCTGCTGGGGGCGCGGATGCAGATTCGCGTGGCGGCGCTGATCGCGCTGATGGCCGTCAGCTATCCGGTTCTCAAGGGGGCCCACATGGTGCCGCAGGACTGGATGCTGGCCCAGGCGCAGGCCATCGACGCGGACCGCGCCGGGTCACTGGAATTCCGGTTCCGCAACGAGGACATGCTGCTGGCCCATGCGGAGGAGAAGCCGCTTTTCGGCTGGGGCGGCTGGGGGCGGAACCATGTCTACGGCCCCGACGATCACCGCCCTCTGACCGTGGCGGACGGGCGCTGGATCATCACGCTGGGGATCTTCGGCTATGTGGGGCTGCTGGCCGAATTCGGGCTGATCTTCCTGCCCATCCTGATGATGTGGCGCGAGGCGATGATCCGCGAGGGCGAACCGCTCACGCCCTATGTCGGCCCGCTGACGCTGATCCTGGCGATCAACCTCGTGGACATGTTGCCCAACGCCACGATGACGCCGATGACATGGCTGATCGCCGGGGCGCTCTGGGGGCTGGCGGAGGCACGGCAGAAGGCCCGGCTGGGGCTGGATCGCCGGCCGGAGCCGGCCTGGCGCTCGGTGATGTAGACGGTGAGGCGGGCTCAGGCTTGCGGCCCGCGGCGCCGCAATCCCAGCGCACGGATCCCCTCGTTCGGCAGGATCGCCGCGCACCTGGCATAGCGCGGTCCAAGGCGCGCCGGGCTCAACACCATCCGCCACAGCCATTCCATCGCGATCCGGCGCACCCAGGCGGGTGCGCGTTTCTGATGGCCGGCCAGAAAATCCAGCCCCGCGCCGATGGACATGAAACCGCAGCCCGGCACCGCTTCCAGCCCGCGCGCGGCGAAGATCTCCTGCCGGGGGGCGCCCAACGCGACATAGCACAGCCCCGCCCCGCTCTCTCGCACCCGGTCGAGGATGCGGCCCGCCTCCTCGCCCTGCGCGTCGAAGCCCATGGCCGGCGCCTCGCGGAACACCACCTGCAAGCCGGGCGCGATCCGCTCCAGATAGGCTTTGGCCAGAGTCAGCGTCTCGTCCGTGCTGCCCACCATGGCCACGCGGACGCCTTCCCGAGCCGCCAGCCGGGCCACCGGCTCCACCATGTCGGAGCCGGGCACCAGTTCCACCGGGCGGGCGGCCAGCTTCGACAGCCAGACGATCGGGTTGCCGTCGGCCACCACCAGGTCATGGGCCGCATAGGCCCGCGCGAAGGCGGCATCGGAACGCAGCTTCACAAGGTGATCGAGATTGATCGTGGCGAGCGCGAACCCCTCGCCCCGGTGAAACCGCTCCTGCACCGCCGAGAGAAGCGATCCGCGATCGGGCATGTTCAGACGAACGGTGTAGGGGCCGTAGCGGAATTCCACGAAATATCTCCAGGGATCTGTGCCCAAGTGCTAAGGGATTTGCGGCCGCACTCACAGCCCCGGCGGGGCGGGCGCCCGCCATCCCACGCCAGACGGTGCAGACGCGCCACAGCCCGCCGCAGGCCCCGGGGGTCTGCCGAAAAATTGACAAACTCCTGTGGTCTGCCGGATCCGAGCAGTCACGCGAGATCCGAAGGCCCGCGCCCCATGCCGACCCAGACGACAGACCCGGCCCGCACCTGCGTGCCCCGCCGGACGGACCGCGCATGAGTGCGTTGGCTCTTGTGGGCTGCGGCTTCGTGGCCGATCTCTACATGCGGTCGGTGGCCGCGCAGCCGGGCCTTGCCGTGGCCGCCGCCTGGGACCGGGACACCACCCGCCTTGCGGCCTTCTGCGCGCATTGGGCCGTACCGCCCGCCCCCTCGCTTGAAGGGATGCTGGCGGAACTGCCTCCCGGCAGCCTGGTGATGAACCTCACCAACCCGGCCAGCCATTTCGAGGTCAACCGCGCGATCCTGAGCGCGGGCCACCATGTCTATTCCGAGAAACCGCTGGCCATGACGATGGAGGAGGCCCGCGCCCTCCACGCGCTGGCCGCCGGGCGCGGCCAACTCATCGCCTCGGCGCCCTGTTCCGTTCTGGGCGAGGCGGCGCAGACCCTGGGCCATGCTCTGCGCGCGGGCACCGCCGGCACGCCCCGGCTGGTCTATGCAGAGCTCGATGACGGGTTCGTCCCGCAGGCGCCCCATGGCGACTGGCGCAGCGAAAGCGGCGCACCCTGGCCCGCCGGGGACGAGTTCGCCGTGGGCTGCACGCTGGAACATGCGGGCTACTATCTCACCTGGCTCATCGCCTTCTTCGGCCCGGTGCGCCGGGTGGTGGCCGCCTCGGCGGAGGTGATTCCGGGCAAGCCCTCGGACGGGCCCGCCGCGCCGGACTTCTCGGTGGCGACGCTGTTCTTCGCAAGCGGCATGGTCGCGCGGCTCACCTGTTCCATCGCGGCCCCCCACGATCACCGCATCCGCGTGATCGCCGATGCGGGAGTGCTGGAGGTGAAACAGGCCTGGAACAACGCCGCGCCCGTGCGCTTTCATCGCCGCCTCACCCTGCGACGCCGGCTGATGGAATGGCCCCTCGGCCGTCGCATCCGGCTGAAGGGCCCCACTCATCCCAAGGTGAGCCGCAAGGGCGCTGCAGCGATGAATTTCGCCCTCGGCCCGGTCGAGATGCTGGACGCATTGAGGGAGAACCGCCCCTGCCGGCTGTCAGCCGATTTCGCCCTGCACCTGACCGAGGTCACGCTGGCGATCCAGAATGCCGGGCAGGACACCGGGCCGCAGGACATGACCACCTCCTGCACCCCGCCGGAACCGATGCCATGGGCGGTCTGACCCTCGTCATCACCGGGGCGGGTGGCTTTCTGGGCCGTCACGCCGTGGCCGAGGCCCGCGCGCGCGGGCACCAGGTTCGGGCGGTGCTGCGCGGGGTTGCGCCCGGGGGCTGGGGCGCCGGGGTGGACCCCGTCACCGCCGACCTGGCGGACCCGACCGCCACGGCCACGCTGACCCGCGCGCTGCGCGGCGCGGACGCGGTGATCCACGCCGCCGCCGCCCTGACAGGGGACGACGCCACCCATGCGCGCGACACGCTGGGCGCCACCGAGACATTGCTGTCGGCGATGGCCGCGCTGGGGGCGGAGGCGCCCCGGCTGGTGCTAGTCAGCTCGCTGGCCGTCTACGATTTCCGCGCCTTGCCCGAGGGCGGGACGCTGGACGAAACCGCCCCGCTGGAGCCGCGAGCGCACCGGCGCGACGCCTATTGCCGCGCGAAACTGGCGCAGGAAACGATGTGCAGGGCCGCCGCCGAGGCGCAGGGCTTTGGCCTCACGATCATGCGACCCGGCGCGATCTACGGGCCCGGGCGGGCCTGGAACGCCCATCTCGGCCCCGCTTTCGGCCCGGTGCTGCTGCGGCTGTCGGCCCGGGGCGAGGTGCCGCTCAGCCATGTCAGCCACGCCGCCGAAGCGCTGGTGCGCGCGGCCGAAACCCCGCCCGAGGGCGTGGCGGTCGTCAACGTGGTGGACGACGCGCTGCCCGACCGGGCGGCGTTCCTCGCCGCTTTGCGCAAGAGCGGCTGGCCGAAACTGGTGCTGCCACTGCCCTGGAAGCTGCTGCGCGTGCTGTCGCCCTTGGCACCGACCTCCGCCCCGGGCCTGCTGCGCGCCGAGGTGCTGGCCGCGCGGGGGAAACCCCTGCGCTACGCCAACGACCGGCTGCATGCACTGGGCTGGCAGCCGCGACTCGACTTTGCCGAGGCGATGACCCGGGCGCTGGAGGAAGGCACATGACCGGCCCCATCGCCTACCTGACCGGCGAGTATCCCCGCGCGACCGACACCTTCATCCAGCGCGAGGTGGCCGGGCTGCGAGCGCTGGGATTTTCGGTGCATACCTGCTCGGTGCGCCGCACCGGCCCCGAGCATCACGTGGGCCCCGAACAGCGCGCCGAGGCCGCCACCACCTTCAACGTGCTTCCCGCCGCGACACGTCCCCTGCGGTTGCTGCGCGCCCATGCAAGCGCCGCCACGCGCGCGCCGGGGCGCTATGTCTCGGCCCTGCGCCTGGCCTGGCGGACCGCCGCACCGGGCTTCGCCGGCCATCTCTACAACCTGTTCTATTTCGCCGAGGCGGCGGTGCTGGCCGAGCATCTGCGGGGCCTGGGCGTGACCCATCTGCACAACCACATCGCCAAGTCCTCCTGCACGCTGGCCATGCTGACCAGCGAGATGTCGGGCATCCCGTTCAGCTTTACCCTGCACGGGCCGGACATCTTCTTCGAGCCGCACCGCTGGCGACTGGACGAAAAGATCGCCCGGGCCCGCTTCGTCGCCTGCATCAGCCATTTCTGCCGCTCGCAGGGGATGGCCTTCGCCGACCCGGCGCATTGGAACAAGCTCCATATCGTGCATTGCGCGGTGGACCCGGCCCGCTACGCGCCTCGCAGCCGCCAGGGCAACCGGCTGACCTTCGTCGGCCGGCTGGCCGGGGTGAAGGGCGTGCCGGTGCTGTTCGACGCGATGGAGCGGCTGGGCAAGACCCACCCGGCACTGCATCTCACCCTGATCGGCGACGGGCCGGAGCGTGCAGCGCTGGAGGGCCGCGCGCGGGCCGCAGGGCTGGCGGGCCGGATTGCCTTCGCCGGTTACCAGGCGCAGGAGGCGGTGGCGGCAACCCTGGCGGAAACGGACATCTTCGTGCTGCCAAGCTTCGCCGAGGGCGTGCCCGTGGTGCTCATGGAGGCGATGGCGGCGCAATGCGCCGTGGTGGCGACGCGAATCGCGGGCATTCCCGAGCTGATCGCCGACGGAGAGACCGGCCTGCTGGTGCCGCCCGGCGACGCGGCGGCGCTGGCCGAGGCACTCGCGGCGCTGCTGGATGATCCCGCGCGCCGCAAGGCGATGGGCCGGGCGGCCCGTGCCATGGTGGAGGCCGAGTTCGACCTGGCACGGGAGCCCGCCCGCCTGGCCACACTGTTCCGCGCCTATGGCGAGACGGGCGGGGGTGGGTTGCCACCCACCCTACGACCAGAGCCCATGGCATGAGCATCGGGATCGTGCTTATCGGTCGCAACGAAGGCGCCCGGCTGCGCGCCTGTCTCGCCTCGGTGGCGGGGCTGGAGGCACGGGTGGTCTACGTGGACAGCGGCTCCGCTGATGACAGCGTGGCCGCCGCGCGCGCCGCCGGGGCACAGGTGGTGGAGTTGGACCGGGAAACCCCCTTCACCGCGGCCCGCGCCCGCAACGCCGGCTTCGAGGCGCTGCGGGCGGGCGGGCTCCCCGGGATCGTCCAGTTCCTGGACGGCGATTGCACCCTGGTTCGCGGCTGGCTGGAGTCGGGGCAGGCCCGGCTGGTCGAGGCGCCCGAGCTGGGGCTGGTCACCGGCTGGCGCGAGGAGATCCACCCGAAGGCCAGCATCTACAACGCGCTGGCCGACGTGGAATGGCACCGCCCCGCCGGGCCGATCACCTCCTGCGGCGGCGACATGATGGTGCGCGCCGAAGCGTTCGAGGCGGCGGGCGGGTTCGACCCCACCGTGATCGCCGCCGAGGATGACGAGTTCTGCCTCCGGCTGGCCAAGGCGGGCTGGCAGCTGGAACGCCTGCCCCTGCGGATGAGCCGGCACGATGCCGACATGACGCGCTTCGCGCAGTGGTGGCGCCGAGCGGAACGCTCCGGCCACGGCTTCGCGCAGGTCGGTGCGCTTCACCCCGCGCATTTCCGCGCCGAGCGGCGGCGGGTTTGGCTCTACGGGCTGGCGCTGCCGCTGCTGGCAGTGGCCGGGCTGGTAGGGTGGGTCTCGACCCACCCTACGACCACCGCCTGGGCCGCGCTTGCGCTCCTCGCCCTGGCCGCCTACGCCGCATCCTTCCTTCGCACCGCGCAGGGCCAGCACCGGGGCGGGCTGCCTTGGCCAGAGGCGCTGCACCACGCGACCTACCTGACCCTGTCCAAGTTCCCCAATCTCCTGGGAATGCTTCGCTATCACCTGCGCCGCGCCCGCGGGCGCGCGATGCGCATCATCGAATACAAGTGAGGGCCTTTCCATGACCGACCCGATCCGCGCGGGCCTCATCGGCGCCGGATACATCGCCGGATGGCATGCGGATGCGATCCGCGCCACACCGGGCGCTCAACTGACCGCGATCTGCGACAACTCGGCCGGTGCCGCGGAAGGGTTGGCCCAGGCCACCGGCGCGCGCGCCTTCACCGATGCGGGCGAGATGCTGGCGTCCGGGCTCTGCGACGTGGTCCATATCCTGACCCCGCCCGACAGCCACCGCGATCTTGCGCTGCATTGCCTGCAAGCGGGCCATCACGTTCTGGTGGAAAAGCCCGTCGCCACCTCCGCCGCCGAGACCGCCGAGATCGAGGCGGCGGCAAAGGCGGCCGGGCGGCTCTTCGCGGCGGGACACAATTTTCTCGGGATGCCCGGCTACCTGCGGCTGCGCGAGGCGATGCGCGCCGGAACGCTTGGCCGGATCGACGCCGCCGAAATCCGCTGGTGCTTTCCCTTCGCGCCTCTGCGCTCGGGGCCCTACGGGCTCTGGCCGATGCGCGCCCCGGAGAACCTGTTGCTGGAGCTGGGGCCGCATCTCTTCGCCTTCGCGGTAGACCTGTTCGGCCAGGTGGAGATCCTGCACCTGGAACTCGCCCGGCCGGTGGAGCTGCCCGGGATGGGCCCGCGCCCGCAGGGCTGGCGCATCCTTGCCCGCGCGGGTGGTGTCGAGCTCACCTTCCACCTTTCGCTGGTGGAAACCTGGGATGACCGCTCGGTCAGCCTGCGCGGCTCGTCGGGCACGGCGCGGTTCGACTACGCCACCGATGCGCTTGTGATCCGGCGCGACAATGCCGCCGACCTGGTGCTGAACCCGCTCATCCGCGAAATGTCCCCCGCCTGGGGCCACCTGCGCGAGGGTGCGGTGAACGCGGCGCGGCAGCTGTCCTCGCTCAACGCGAAATCGCCCTACGGCCTCAGCTTCCGCGGGACCCTGGCTGCGGTCTATCGGGCGATCCGCGCGGGCGGGCCGCTCGACCCTCGCTTCGCGGGCGCCTCCGCCGTCACGGTGATGGAGGGGATCGACGCCGCGCTGGCCCGCATCCCGCCCGAGTGGCAACCCGAGGCCCCGCCCGTGGCCAGCCGCACCCCGCGCCCGGACGTTCTGGTGATCGGCGGCACCGGCTTCATCGGGCGGCACTTGACCCGCGAGTTGGTGACGCGCGGCCATGACGTGCGCGTGGCCAGCCGGGGCCGCGCCGGACCCTTCGCGGATCTCGCCGACAGGGTGGAGACCGTGCCCGTCTCGCTGCGCGACCCCGAGGGCCTGCGCAGCGCGATGCAGGGGATCGACACGGTCGTGAACCTGGCGAAATCGCTGGACAAGACCTGGGAGGCGGCGCTGGAAAACGACGTGCGGGTGACCGAGCGGATCGCCGAGGCCGCGCTCGCGGCCGGCGTCCGGCGGCTGGTCTATACCGGCACCATCGCGTCCTACGACATGTCCGACCCGAAGGTCACGATCACCGAAGCCACCGGTTTTGCCGGCGACATGTCCGACCGCAACCTATACGCCCGCTCCAAGGCCGAATGCGAGCGCCGCCTACTGGCCATGCACCGCGAGCGCGGCCTGCCCGTGACCATTGCCCGCCCGGGCATCGTCATCGGGCCGGGCGGGCCGCTGCAGCACTGGGGGATTGGGCGCTGGCACGGCGCGGGCGCCGTGCGGATCTGGGGCGACGGGCGAAACACCCTGCCCTTCGTGCTGATCGACGACGTGACCGAGGGCCTGATCCGCATGATGCATTACGACGCCGCCGTGGGCGACAGCTTCAACCTGGTGGGCGAGCGGATGATGTCCGCGCGCGACTATTTCGACGCCATCCACCAGAGCCTGGGCGCACGGATCCGCGTGGTGCCCGGCAACCTGACGGCGTTCTGGGCGGCCGACGCGGTCAAGCACCTGCTCAAGACCAGGGTGCTGAAACGCGCGGGGCTGACCCGTCCCTCGCTGCGCGACTGGAAGAGCCGCGCGCATCTGTCGCCTTTCGACAACGCCCATCCCAAGGCGGTTCTGGGCTGGCGGCCCGAGTCCGATCGCGCGCGCTTCGTGGAGCGGGGAATCGTGCAAGCCGGGCTTTTCGGGTTCTGAGCCGTGTCCCCCGCGCCGCGGTCGGTGAGCGGCGCAAAATCCGGCGGGAATTGACTTATTGTAGACAGAATTATGCTGTCTCTCGAAGGAAGAGCAGAATCTGAACCGCCCGAAGGGGCCGGACCACGATATGGACATGAGGCGCCCGCGCGACACGGCCGAGGCCCCGGTTTTCCGGGCACGGCCGGGCTGTGCCGGAGGATCGGAGGCCGCGGCATGAAACGGCGCGGCGACAAGGGGCGGGACGACATGAACCAGGAAAGCCGGTCATTGCAGGATCTGGCGCGCTATGCCGGCAAGGGCGGGCCCCGCCGCGGCGTGCGCCGCCGGCAAGCGGACGCGCCCGCCACGGCACCGACTCCGGGACCTGCGGCGCGTCCCCCTTCGGCTCGGCCCGAACCGGACACCGCGGACACATCCCGGCTCGCCGAAACCGCCGATACGGTCCCTCCCGCCGCACCAGCCGTGCAACGGGCCCGCAAGCCCTCGCCCGCAGACATCGCCCCGCCAACGCCGCAGGCTCCACAGCCGCCGAAGACAGCGCCCCGGTCCGAAACCGCAACGGCACGGCCGGAACCTTGCAAGGCGCAGCCGGCGGCCCGGCCACGGCGCATAGCGATCCCCGCACCCGTTCAGCCCGACATGCGCGCGGAACGTCACCGCGGCGGCCCGGAGCGGGCGGAGGCGCCGAGGCAGGCCACCGATTCGCCCGAGGCCGGACCCGAGGGACCTTGCCGCAACGCGGCGACACCCGAACCGGCCACGCCCCGCGCCGCCGAACCGCCCCGCCCCACCGAACCGCCCCGCCCCGCCGAACCGGCACAGCCACCCGCACCGTCCGTGCTGGCAGAGCCCGTCACGGCGGACCCGTGGTCGCTGCTGCGCGAGGTGCCGCTGGACGAGACCTGGCTGGCCCGCAACCGGCTGATCTCGGCGGCGCGAAACGATCCGGCCCATGCGGCTTTCGAGGTGCTGCGCACGCGGCTGATCCAGGCGCTGGCCGAGCACGGCTGGACTCGCGTGGCGATCACCTCGCCCACCAAGGATTGCGGCAAGAGCTTTGTCGCGGCGAATCTGGCGCTCAGCCTTTCGCGGCACGAAACCGCCCGCACGGTGCTGATGGACATGGACCTGCGCAATCCCTCGCTCGCCAAGCTTTTCGGCATTTCCGCCCCGGGCACGATGGGCGATTTCCTGTCAGGGCGCAGCAGCACGGCCCAGCACTTCCTCCGCTTCGCCGCAAACCGTCTCAAGATCGGCGGCAACCTCGCGATGGGGCTCAATGAAGGGGTGGAGAGCTTTGCCTCGGAGATGCTGCAACTGCCCACGACGGCGGCGGCCCTGGCCCGGATGCGCGACCAGATGGCACCGGACATCGTGCTGTTCGACCTGCCGCCGGCTCTCTATCACGACGACGTGCTGGCCTTTCGCCCGGAATATGACGGCGTGCTGCTGGTGGTGGGCGGCGGCATCACGAGGGCCGACGAGATTCGCGAAGTGTCGCGCCGGCTCAGCGATCACACCCCGCTCCTGGGCGTGGTGCTGAACCGCGCCGAAGGGCCGACCATCACCAATTACAGCTACTGATCCGTATCAGGGCCTTGGCAGGTCCGGCAGGCGCTCCGCCACCGGGCGAAGCGACGGGATCACCGTCGCAGCCAGCTTGACCAGCAAGGGCACGCAAAGCACCGTGGCCACCACGCTCCCGAGGTTCGCCATCACCCGCCGCAACCTGTCGCGGCGGGTGCTGACCATCGGGATCGACACGACGGGCCGCATTCCGAGCTGACGTTCCAGTTGCGCAGCGGTGCGGATCGCCGGGTTCAGCGCCTCCACGAGGTAGGCCAACAGCACCGCGACGACCACGCTCACCACGCCGCCGGCCATGGCAAGTTTCCTGCGGCTGCTCGACACCGGGAATTCCGGCGGCAAGGCGGTCTCCAGCACCTCGAAACGCTGGGCTTTCTGGCGCTCTTCCAGGATCGCGCCCATCTCCGCCTCGGCACGGCGGCGCGTGACGATGGTGAACTGCTCCTGCAACTGGGTCATCTCGCGTTCCAGCGCGGACAGCTCACGCTCTACCTGCGGGGATTCGCTCAATGCCTGTTCCAGGTCCGCGATGCGCTGCACCACGAGGTTGCGCTGTTCGCCAAGGCGGTTCATCTGCCGGTCCAGCACCTCCCGGCGTTGGCGCGTCCCGTTGGTTTGCAGCGCGATCATCTGCCGTTCGAGTTCCAGCTCGGCCTCGCGCAGACCAGACAACTGGCCGCGCAGGGTGGGCAGGATCTCGGGCAGGGCATCGGCATTCGCGCGCTTGAACGCAGCGATCCGTTCCTCCTGCGCCACGATCTCGCGACCAAGGCGCGCCTCTTCGTCGAGGAAGAATTCAAGCGTGGCCTGCGTGCGCTGCTCGATCCCCTCGCGGCTCTGCGCCAGAACGGTGCCCAGAAGATCGTTCGCCACGGCGGCCGCCTTCTCGGGATCGCCCAGCCGCACCGTGATGATCAAACCCGAGGGCTCCTGCGCCTGCGGGCTCCAGTCGGGTGCGCCGTTGTCCATCTCGCGCAGGATGATCGCGTCGCGCATCAGGCCGACCCGCTGCAACATGCCCACATCGGGCTGATCGGCAAACAACGCGTGGGACTCGACAAGCTGCACCATGTTGTCGCGCGCCATCAGGCGTCGCTCGATCAACTGCAACTCGCGGGCGACATAGGACGGGCCGGATGCGCCCCCGCCGCCCGTCGTTTCGGACACGACAGGGCCTCGGATCTGCACCGCGGCGGTGGCTTCGTAGGCATGGGGCCGGTTGAGCGCGAACCAGACCGATGCGACACAGCCCGCCACCGTGATCAGGACGATCAACCAGAACCGGCGCCGAAACGCCGCCAGCACTTCGCCAAGCGATTGAAAACCCGTCATGCCTGCACTCCCCACGGCGCCCCCTCGCGGCGCAAGGCGCGGCGAAGGGATCCGGCAAAGCTCGGCCCCCGCTGAAAGCTATACAGGGACAGCCTCAATATAGCCATGTTTTCGCCGAATTTCGGCAGAAACAATGCGTTTCCGTAACGGAGCGTCAGTCTGGCGCGATCACAACGGCCGCCAGGACGCAGCCTGCGCCCTCTTCCAATCGGCCCAGCAACCTTGTGCCTGCGACGAGCCGCCCCACGCCGGTCCGGAACCGGGCCTCGAAACGGCCCGGCCCAAGGCGCACGTCCACCGCCTCGAATCCCAGCACTTGCCCGGTCAGCGGATATTGCGCCTTGTAGACCGCCTCCTTTGCGCAGAACACACGCTTTGCCGCCAGCCCGTCGCCGCCCACCATGCACCGCTCCTCGATGCCGAGCACCGACTCGAAAAGGTCTTCGGGCAATGGCGTGGCCGCTTCGATGTCCACCCCCAGCGCGGCGGCGCGCGCCACCGGCGCCAGCACCGCAAGCGCGGCGGTTTCGGTATGCGACAGGCTGCCCGCAAGCCCCGGCGGCCAGCGCGGCGCCCTGTCCGGGCCCATGGGCACGGCACGGGGCGCAAGGCCCGACTCGGCCATGGCCCGGCGCAACGCCGCGCGGCCGGCGGCGAACTCGGCGCGGCGGCGCGGCACGGCGCGTCGCAGGGCGCGGGCCTCCTCCGGGAAGAGCGGTGGCAAATCGCCCAGTGGATCGGCGGTGCCGACGGCGATGCCGGCGCCGAAAGCGGCGCGGGCCATGCGTTCCAGCAGGGCGAGCTCTGTCGCGCTCACGCGCGGCGTTGCGCGCGCATCGCCCGGCGGCGCGCCATTGCATCGGCCCGCGCCTGGGCGCGGTCCTGCCGCGGCGCGTCGATCGGGGTCACCTGCGGCGCGTTGACGGCGGCGGGCGATGCGGTCGCACCTGCCACCTGCCCTGTCAGCTCGGCCACCCGCCCCGCCAGACCGGCCAGCACGGGGAAGCGGAAGATGTCGGTGATGCCGAGCCCCGCGACACCCAGCTCCGCCCGCAGGTCGCGATGGGCCTGCACCGCCAGCAGCGAATGCCCCCCGAGGTCAAAGAAATTGTCCTTCGCGCCCACGCGGGGCACGCCCAACACCCGGCTCCAGATCGCGGCGATGCGGGCCTGCACATCGCCCTCGGGTGCGGCTTCCAGAGAGGGCGCAGTCTCCGCCGCCTGGACGGCCGGGCGCGGGGCGGGCAGCGCGTTGCGATCCACCTTGCGGTTCGGCGTCAGAGGGAACCGCTCCAGTGTCACGAAATGCGCGGGCACCATATGCGCGGGCAGATGTTCGGCCAGATGCGCGCGCATCGCCGCCTCCTCCACCGGCCCGCCTGCGGTGACATAGCCCACCAGCCGCATGTCCCCGGGGTGGTCCTCGCGCACTGCGACAACCGCCTGGGTGATCCCCGGCATGGCCTCCAGCACCGCCTCGATCTCACCCAGCTCGATCCGGTAGCCACGCAGCTTCACCTGGTGGTCGGCCCGGCCCAGGAAATCCAGTTTGCCATCCGCCCGGCGGCGCACGAGGTCGCCGGTGCGATACATCCGCGCCCCGCCACCCGAGAAGGGATCGGGCCGGAAGCGATCCGCCGTCAGCTCCTCGCGCCGCCAGTAGCCGCGGGTCACGCCCGCCCCGCCGATCCACAGCTCTCCGGCCACGCCCACCGGCACCGGGCGCAGATCGTCGTCCAGCACATGCAGCTGCGTATTGGCGATGGGCCGGCCGATATTCACCACGGGTTCCGCCGCACGGGCGGACTCGGCCGAGGACCAGATGGTGGTCTCCGTCGGGCCATACATGTTGGTGATGTCGGCATTGCTCAGCCGCCCGAGTTCCGCCACCAGCGCGCCGGGCAGCGGCTCGCCGCCGATCAGCAGGTGCCGCACATGCGCCAGCGCCGCGCCCGCATCCTCGTTCATGGCGATCATCCGCGCCATCGAGGGCGTGCATTGCAGATGCGTCACCCCGTGCCGGCGGATCTGCGCCGCGATCGACCAGTCGCCCGCATCGGGCGCGGTGGGGGTATTGGCCCGCCGCAGCACCTCGGCCAGCGGCACCAGCCCCTCCAGGACATGTTCCACCGGAATGCCGTAATCGATCAGGCAGGCGATCTCGTCCACCCCGATCCGCTTGAGTTGCTCCACCCGGGCGAGGCAATCGTCGACCGTGCCGAACAGGCCCGAATCCTCGAAATAGCGCAGGAAGGCGAATTCGAGGATCGCGTCGAGCTCGTCCTCGCTCAGGATTCCGAGATCCAGCTGCATGGGCGAGTTGACGCCCTGGGGCTTCTTGAAGGCCGGGAAGGCCCAGGCATATTGCTTGATCAGTCCCGCCGCCGAGCGCAGGTAGTCCTTCATCGGGCCGCGCGCCGTCTCGCGCACCTCCTCGCGGTCGGCCCCGACGAAGGTATGCAGCATCAGCGTCACGGTGTGATCGGCCGGATCATGGCCCGCCTCGCGCAGCGCGGCGTGATACAGTTCGATCTTCCCCGCCACCTCGGCGATATCCTGCCCCAGCAGGTGGGTCAGCACATTCGCGCCCAGCGCGCCCGCCTCTTTCCAGGTCTCCGGGTTGCCCGCCGTCGTCACCCAGATCGGCAGGCTGTCGGAGACCGGCCGCGGTTGAGTCACCAATTCGTGCAACGACCCGTCCTTGCGCGGAAAGGCCACCGGCCGACCGGCCCAGAGCCGGCGCAGATCCTCGATCTGGCGATACATGGCGGGCTTGTTCGCGGGCGGCGTGTTCTCGGGGCGCAGCACGAAATCGTCGGGCTGCCAGCCGCTGGCGATGGCCAGCCCCGCGCGCCCGTTGGTCAGGTTGTCGATCACCGCCCATTCCTCGGCGATGCGCGCAGTATGGTGCAGGGGCGAAACGCAGCTGCCCGCCCGCACCGACAGGTTGCGCGTGACCGCCGCCACCGCCGCGCCCGTGACCGACGGGTTGGGATAGGGTCCGCCGAAGGCGTGGAAATGCCGCTCGGGCGTCCAGACCGCGCAGAACCCGTGCGCATCGGCGAATTTCGCGCCTTCCAGCAGCGAGCGATACTTGTCGCGGCCCACGCCGTCATCGTTGCCCCAGTAATACAGGCTGAACTCCATCCCACGGTCCGACACCGCCACCCCGCCCCGGCTGATGAGCGCACGATCCTCGTCGCCCGACAGCACCAGCTTGAAGCCGCGCGCCAGCGTCCAGAAAAGCTCCAGCACCGAGATGTCGAAGCTGAGCGAGGTCACCGACAGCCAGACGCCCGGCGGGTCGTGGTCGATCACCTCATCCATGCCGCGGAAGAAATTGGCGACGTTGCGATGCTCCACCATCACGCCCTTGGGCCGCCCGGTGGAACCGGAGGTGTAGATCAGGTAGGCCAGATCGTCCGGCGTGGCGCCGCCCTCCGGGTCCGCATCCGGGGCCGTGGCAAGCCGCGGATCGGTATCGAGGCAGAGGATCTCGGCGCGGTGTGGCGGCAGCTCGGGCACCAGCGCGGATTGCGTCACCACCACCGGCGCGGCGCTGTCCTCGAGATAGAGTGCGAGCCGGTCGGCGGGATAGGCAGGATCGAGCGGCAGATAGGCCCCGCCCGCCTTCAGGATGCCCAGCGCCCCGGCGATCATGTCCACCGATCGGCGGGTGCAGAGGCCCACCACCGTACCCGGCGCCACGCCCATGCCGCGCAGCACATGCGCAATGCGGTTGGCCCGCGCGTCAAGCTGCGCATAGCTCAGATCCTCGCCTTCGAAGGACAGCGCCACCGCGTCGGGGGTTCGCACGGCCTGGCGCTCGAACAGGTGGTGGATCGTTTCGGCCTCGAAGGGGGTTTCGGTGGCGTTCCAGGCCGCCAGCTGGCGCCGCTCGCCCTCGGGCATCACGGGCAGGGCCGAAAGCGGCGCGGCATCCAGCCCCTCGGCCCGGGCGAGATGTTCCAGCCGTGCGGCCAGCAACGCGGCCATCGCAGGGCTCAGCGCGCGGTCGTCGTAGCGCAGCGCGGGGGCCTCGCCCAGCGAAAGCGTGAGCCCCGTGCCGGGGATCAGCCCGCCCGCCCCGGACAGGTCCAGCCCGGCCTGCGGGAGGCGGCCCGAGATCGCCGGGTCGCGTGCCGGAAGGTCCAGCGCGAAGCCACCCGCCCGGCGGGCCTGCGCCACTTCGGTCTCGAAGCGTTTCGCCGCCTCGCCGAATGTCTCGGCGTCGCCGAAATGCACCGGCGCCCAGCCGCTGACATAGCCGTCGCGCGCACCCTGCGCGATCGCCTCGTCCCGCAAGGCGAGGTCGCAGCCATGCGCACCCATGCTGCCCGCAAGGCAGGCGGCGGCCACGGCCATCAGCCGCGCCTCCTCCATCGGCGGCACGCTCAGCGCGATCTGCGCGACGGCCCCCCCGCCCGCACCCAGCGGCAATGTGCCGGGGTCCAGCACCTGCAGGCGCCGCCGCACCCGGGGCTCGCCCCTTGCGATCCGTGCCAAGGCGGCGTCCAGGGCCTCGGCCTCCGCCTCCGTGGGAGACGCCAGCACTTCGCCGGGCCGAACCAGCGCCGCCGGGTCCACCGGCGTGCCATCGTTCTCCCGCAACGCACCAAGCCGCAGGGCACCCGCGCCGCAGGCCACCAGCAGCCCGGCCTCCGACACGTCCAGCACCGTGCCCGGGGCGCCAGCGCCGTCGGCCTCCTGCGCGTCACCCACCAGCACCACGCGGCCCGCCGCCGCGATCTTGGGGCATGCCAGGGGGTTGGCATAGTCGCCATGGTCCAGCGCCCGCACCATCCGCACCAGTGCCGCGGCGTCGCGGGTGAAATCCAGCCGGGCCGCCGCCGGGGGCCTTGCGTCCAATCCGAAATAGCTGCGCCGCGAAAGATCCTGCGCCCGTCGCGGCGGATCGCCCGCCTCCAGCGCGTCCAGCAGGGTGGCGAAGCTCTCGATCCCGGCCTCGTAGCACTTGGCGTTCAGGGTCAGCGCGGTCTCGCCCGGGGCGATGTCGAACAGGCGCTGTTCGAGGATGTCGCCCTCGTCGATGCCGCCGCCGATCAGGTGCCAGGTCACGCCGTGCCGCATCTCGCCGTTCAACAGCGCCCAGACCGGGGCGTTCAGCCCGGCATAGGCGGGCAGCGGCCCGTCATGGAAATTGACCGCTCCGCGCGTGGCCAGGCCCAGCACCGCCTCCGGGATCACGTCGAGATTGGCGATGGAGAACAGCCAGTCCGCCCCCTGCCCCAGCCGCGGGGCCAGGTCGGCGCCCGGCGCCTCCACCCGCAGGCCCTTGCCGCGCGCCCACTGGGCTATGTCGCCGGTCCGGGTGACCACCGCCCGGATCTCGTGGCCACGGGCCAGCATCGCCTCGCCGCATTGCACGGCAAGGGATTCGTTGCCGATGAGGATCGCGCTGAAACGTGTCATGGGGTCTCTCCGGTGGAAACGCGGCGGGCCGGGGCCCCCGGGCGCGCAGGCGGCGCGCCCCGGCGCAGCAGCGCCCGCAGATCGTGAAACAGAAGGTCGCGCAGGAAATGCGGCGGGTCGCGCGGTTCGCTGAGCTGGATCGCGCTCCGCAGCCGCCAGAGCAGCCCGCCGGCCACATGCGCCAGCGTCGCGGCAGAGGCATAGGCCGTGCCGTGGTTCTTGGTGAAATAGTGCCAGCGCGAGTCGAGCCAGAAGCCGGGCATCCGCGCCCAGGTCTTCATCCCGGTGGAGACGGAGCCGATATGCGTGACCTCGCTTTCGCGGACATAGACCGTGGGCCAGCCCGCCCGCGCCGCGCGCAGGCACAGGTCCGTTTCCTCGAAATAGAGAAAGAACGTCTCGTCGAAGAGCCCGATCTCGTCCAGCACCTTGCGGCGCATCATGAGGCTCGCGCCGGCCAGCCAGTCCACCGGCTGTGTCCGGTCCGGCAGGGGCAGCGGCACCACATTGTTCTTGAGCAGGCGCGAGACAGGGCCCAGCCGCGCCGCACCCTCGAACTCGCCCGCGATGGAGGGGAAGCGGAAGGCGGTGATGTGCGGATCACCCTCGGGACCATGAATGTAGCTGCCGGCGAAACCGATCTCCGGATCGGCCTCCAGCACCCGCAAAAGCGCGGTGATCGCACCCGGATCGGGGAAGGCGTCGGAATTGAGGATGTAGACGTGATCCGGAAGCCTCCCGTCCGACAGACCCGCGCGAATGCCGAAATTGTTGCCCGCGCCGAAGCCGCCATTGCGGCCGGACTGCACCACGCGCACCCGGTCCCAGCCGCGCGCGGCCACGCCCTCGCGCATCGCCTCGAACGAGCCGTCCTGCGAATCGTTGTCCACGAGGACGATCTCGCCGTCGAGACCCGCCATCTCGCGCAGCGCGGCCTCGGTGGCCTTCAGGCTCATCTCGGGCGTGCGCCAGTTCAGGACCACGGTCAGCAGGACGGGGCCGGCCATGCGCCTACTCCGCCGCTTCGCGGGCAAGCGGCGGGGCCGCCTGCCGCTCGGTGTGATCGCGTTCCGCCGTCTCGATCGCGCGTTTCATCCTTGCGGCCAGCACCCGGGCATTGGGTTCCAGCACCATGGAGTCGTGATCGCCCGGCACTTCCTGAACCTCGACCCCCGGCACGAACTGGCCCCAGTCGTTGTCCGGGAAAAGATACGCGCGTTCGGAATTGACCCAGCGCCCGCCAGAGACCTGCCAGACCCCGGCCAGCGGCGGGCGGAACAGCAGCATGCGTCCATCCCAGGGACCGACCCGGTATTTCTCCACCGCCTCCAGGAAAGCCGCCTCGATCTCGGCGTCGTGGAAGGCATGTTCCTGCGCCGTCTCGGGCTTGGACCTGCGCTTTTCGAACTCCCAGCGGACCCGGTTCGCGGCCCAGCGCCACAGGTAGGCCGGCCCGGCGCGCTTGAGCTGCTGCCACTGGATCAGCCCGCGATCCGTCCGCGACAGCGGCCGGCGTTGCGGCAGGGGCGTGTCCAGAAGCACCAGTATGCCGATCTCCTCGCCCGCGTCTTCCAGTTGCCGCGCGATCTCGAAGGCGGTGATCCCGCCGCCCGAGAAACCGCCCAGCAGGTAGGGCCCCAAGGGCTGGACCTGCCGCATCTCGGCGATCATGTCCCGCGCGGCCTCCGCCAGGTCGCGGTGGGGCGCGTCGCCGCCATAGAGGCCACGGGCCTGCAAGCCGAAAAACGGCCGGTCCGTGCCCAGAAGATGCGCCAGGTGGCGCAGGTTCAGCACGTTGCCGAACATGCCCGCCACCAGGAAGAACGGCCGGCGCGGCCCGCCCTCGCCCTCGTGCATCGGCACCAGGTGGGTGAAGCGGCGCGCGGGTTGTTTCGGAGCGTCGGTCCTGTCGCCCGAAGACGCCACGGCCCCGCCCTGCTCGGCCACCAGCGCGGCGCAGGCACGGATCGTGGGCGCTTCGAACAGCACGGAAATCGGGAAGTCCACGCCGAAGGCGCGCTTGATCTTGGCGAACAGCCGAACCGCGATCAGCGAATGCCCGCCCAGGTCGAAGAAACTGTCCTCCACGCCCACGCGGTCGACACCCAGCAGTTCTTCCCAGAAGCCGACCAGCGTTTCCTCGATCGCGCCCTCCGGCGCGGCGTAATCGGAGTCGAGCTCGGGGCGCTGGAATTTCTGGCCCTCGCCCGGCTCCGTGCCGCTGTCCTGCCCGGCCTGCGCGATCAGCGCATCCAGCGGCAGCGACGACACGATCACCTGCGCCCGGTCCGCCGACAGCGCGCGCAGGAAGGCCTCTGCGCCTTCCTCGGGCAGGATGCCCTGGCTCAGGTTGTGCGCCAGCCGTTCCTCCGCGGGCGAAAGCGGCTGGCCCTCGGCCGCGCCCTCGAATTCCACCTCGTGATCGGCGGGCGGCGGCAGGGTGGCGAGGCTTGCGGCCTCCTCCAGCCGCTTGATCTGGAAGCCCTCGATCTCGACGCAGACGGTGCCGTCGGGCGCGGCCAGCGTGATGTCGAAGCTGGCCACCGGCCCCTCGGCCGTGTTCCGCCCGGCATTGCGCACCCAGCTGACCACCTCGGGGGGCAGCGGTCGATGCACCCGGACCCGTGCATAGGACATGGGCACCCACAGATGCGAGGGCGCATACCCCTCGATCAGCGGCATGGCCCAGCCGGTGGCGATGTCCATCAGCGCCGGATGCAGCAGGTAGCCGGTATCGCCCTGCGCCTCGCGCGGCAGGCTCAGCCGGGCCACGCCCTCGCCCGCGCCGAAGCCCCGCCGCCGCAGCACGCGCCAGCGCGGGCCGAACGCCAGGTGCGCCTCCTGCGGGCTGCGCAGGCCGGCGAGGTTTTCCGCCGTATCGCGGGTGCAGCGCGCTTCCAGTGCGGCGATGTCCAGCGGCGCGGGCGCCGCTTGCGGCAGCAACGAAACGCTGGCCTGCGCATTGCGCTCGAACCCGTCGCGGCCCTTGTGGCGCAGCGCCGACTGCACCTCCATGTCATAGCCCGTCTCGCTGCGCGCAAGGCGCAGTCGCATGCCGCGCGCGCCGGTATCGCCGACCCGCAAGGGGCGCAGGAAATGGAGATCGCGGATCTCGAAGGCGCCCGCCTCGCCCTGGGCGCGCAGCGCCTCTGCGGCAAGCTCCAGGTAGCCGGTGCCGGGCAGGATCGCCACGCCCTGCGCGGTGCGGTGCTCGTCCAGCACCCACTTGTCCCGCGCGCGCCATTCGGAGGTGAAGATCCGGTTGCCGCCCGCGTCGAAGGTGGCGCGATCCAGCAGCGGCTGACCCGCCTCGGCGACAGGCGGCGGCGGCAGGTCGCCGGTGCGGCGGGCCACCGCCTCGGCGGCCATGCCCACCTCGTTCCAGATCCCCCAGTTCAGCGCGACGACGCGGGTCTTGCCGCCCGCGCGCGCCCGGGCGAAGGCGTTGAGGTATTCGTTGGCGGCCACGTAATCCACCTGCCCCGCCGGGGCCGTGGCCGTGGAGGTGGAGGAGAACAGCGCCAGCCACGCCAGCCGCCCGTCGGGGAACAGCGCATCCAGCACCTGCGTGCCGTGCAGCTTGGGGGTGAACACATCCTCCACCGAGGACAGGCTCTTTGCGGCCATCGGCGCGTCGTCGATCACGCCCGCCGCATGGATCACGCCGGTCAGCGCGCCGAACCGCGCCTCGGCGGCCTGCACCACCTCGCGCATCTCCTCAATGTTGCAGACATCGCCCTGCGCCACCATCACCTCGCCGCCCAGCGCCTCCAGCCGCATCACGGCCGCGATACGGCGCGCCACCGGCTCGCTGGGCGCGCGACGCGCAAGCTCTGCCTGCCACTCGGCGCGGTCGGGCAAGGGGCGGCGGGCCAGCAGAACGATCCGGCTGTCGAAATCGCGGATCAGCCGTTCCGCCACGGTCAACCCGATCCCGCCGAAGCCGCCGGTGATCAGCACCGCGCCGCCCGGCATCACCGGCAGTGCTGGCGGCGAGGCAGGCGCCAGCGGGGCCTCCGCGGCCTCCTGCACCAGGCGCCGCGCGCCGCGCAGTGCCGCCGCGCCATTGGCGGGTTCGGCCAGCAGATCCTCCAGCACGCGCTCGGCCAGCATGCCCATCGCAGCCGCCCGCGCGGCCAGCGCGCGGGCACGGCCGAAACGGCCCGGCCCGGTGGGATCTGGCAGCACGACATCCAGCGTGGCGCAGGTGACACCCGGGAATTCGCGCGGCATCACGCGGGCGGGCCCGGCGACGGTGGCCTTTTCCGGGTAGGGCAGCGGCTCTGCCCGCACCTGCGCGGCGCCAGAGGTCACGACGGTGACATGCGGCGGCTCGGCCAGCCCTTCGCCCGCCATGGCCTGCGCCAGGAACAACAGGCTGTAGAAGCCCTGTTCCACGTTGCGGTGAAAGAAGCTGGAGCCGGGGCGAAACCGCTCGCCCTCCGTCACCAGCCAGAAATGCGCGATCCGTTCGGGCGGCAGGCCGCGCGACATCAGGTCGGCGATCAGCGCGTCATAGCCCTCGCGCCCCCGCTCGGGCGCGAGGATGTAGCCTTCGCCATCGCGGGCAAAGGCATCGCCCGCGCGCACCTCGACCACCTTGTGGCCCGCGCCGCGCAGCCGCGCCGCGACCCGATCCGACAGCCCCGCCTCGTCCGCGAAGATCAGCCAGGTCAGCGGCGGGCCCATCTCGCCCGCCTCCACGTCGTGCAGGCATTCGGCCAGCCGGGGCCGCCATTGCATCTGCCAGCCCCACTCCGCGATATCCTCGCGCCGCATCGGCAGCGTGGAACCTGCGGCCTGCGCCTTGCCCGGCGCGATGAAATAGAGCTGCTGCTGGAAGTCATAGGTCGGCAGAATCACGCGGTTGCGGCGCGCCTCACCCCAGATCTGGCCCCAGTCGATACCCACGCCCACGGCCCAGAGCCGGCCCAGCGTCGTCATGAAATACAGGTCGTCGGCCACCGGATCATCCGGATGGCGCAGCGTGTTGATGACCTGGTTGGCCTCCACCGCTTCGACCTGCCGCGCGAGCGAGGACAGCGCCTTGCCCGGCCCCACCTCCAGGAACACGCGCTCGGGCGCCTCGGCCAGGGTGGCGATGCCGCGCGCGAACAGCACGGTGCCGCGCAGATGGGCCACCCAGTAATCCGGGTCGGTCGCCTCTTCGTCGGTCAGCCAGGTGCCCGAACGGTTCGAGACGATGGGGATCTGCGGCTTGTGCAGCCGGATCGACCGCAGGTAATCGCTGAAGCGGTCCAGCACCGGGTCCAGCAGGCGCGAATGCGCGGCGATGTCGATCTGGATGCGCTGGCAGTCCACGCCTTCGGCCTCCAGCCGGGCCTGCAAGGCGTCCAGCGCCGCCTGCGGACCAGAGGCCACCGACAGGCCGGGCCCGTTCTCTGCGCCGAGGTCCAGATCCTCGCCCAGCCGCGCGCGCAATTCCCCGGCGGGCAGCGCCACGCTCAACATGCCGCCGGCGGGGGTTTCGTCCATCAGGCGGCCGCGCAGATGCACCAGCCCGATGCAATCCTCGAAGCTCATGACCCCAGCGATGCAGGCGGCGGCGTTCTCGCCCATGGAATGGCCGATCAGGGCGGCGGGCTCCACCCCCCAGCTTTGCCACAGGCGCGCCAGCGCCACCTCCACGATCAGGATCAGCGGCAATTGCACCGACGGCGTGGTCAGCCGGCGTTCGGCCTCCTGCCGCGCCTCGGGCTCGGGCAGCCACAGCGCCCGGATGTCGTAATCCAGCCGTGGCTGCAGAATCTCCAGCCCGCGATCCATCCATTCGGCGAAGACCGGCTCTGTCTCGTAGAGATCGCGCGCCATGCCGGCATATTGCGCGCCCCCGCCCGGGAACATGAACACCACGCCCGGATCGTCGCCCAGCACGGTATGGGTGAAGACGCGGCGCGGGTCGTTCGCCTCCAGCAGCGCGGCGGCCTCCTCATGGGTCTCTGCCGCCACCACGCGGCGGCGTTCGAAGGCGCGGCGGCCCTCCTTCAGCGTCCAGGCCACGTCGGCCAGGGGCTGTTCGGGATGGGCGCGCAGATGCGCGGCCAGCCTGGCGGCGTTGCCATCCAGCGCAGCCTTGCCGCGGGCCGAGAGGGTCAGCAGCTGGAACGGCCAGTCGGAGTCCTCCGAAGGGGCGCGCTCCGGCGCCTCTTCCAGCACCACATGGGCATTCGTGCCGCCCACCCCCAGGCTGTTCACCCCCGCCCGCCGCGGCCCCTTGTGCGAGGTGAAGGGCGACAGCCGGTCATTCACCCGGAATGGGCTGGTCTCGAACTCGATGGCCGGGTTGGGCGCCTCGTAACCAAGGCTGGGCGGGATTTCGCGGTGGTGCAGCGACAGGCTGGCCTTGATCAGGCTGGCCACCCCGGCCGCCGTATCCAGGTGGCCGATATTCGTCTTGACCGAGCCGATGCGGCAAAATCCGGTTTCATCGGTCGTCTCGCGGAAGGCCTCGGTCAGCGCGGCGACCTCGATCGGATCGCCCAGGTAAGTGCCGGTGCCGTGGCACTCGATATAATCGACCGTGTCGGCGGTGATCCCGGCCATGGCCTGCGCCTCGGCGATGGCCTGCGCCTGCCCGCCCACGCTGGGCGCCAGATAGCCCGCCTTGTCGGCCCCGTCATTGTTGACGGCACTGCCCTTCAGCACCGCCCAGACGTGATCGCCATCCGCCACCGCATCGGCCAGCCGCCGCAGCACCACCACACCGACGCCCGAGCCGAAGACGGTGCCCTGCGCGCGATGGTCGAAGGCATGGCATTCCCCGTCGGGCGAGAGGATCTCGCCCTCCTTGTAGAGATACCCCCGCCCCTGCGGCAGCTCGATCGTCACGCCGCCCGCCAGCGCCATGTCGCATTCGCCGTTGAGCAGGGCCTGCGCCGCGAAATGCGTGGCCACCAGCGAGGTGGAACACGCGGTCTGCACGTTGATCGACGGCCCGCGCAGATCGAGGATATGGCTGAGCCGGGTGGACAGGAAATCCTTGTCGTTGCCGGTATGGCGCAGAAGGAACATGCCCACGCCATCCACCAGGTCGGGGTTGGAGCAGACATTGAAATAGAAATAGCTGCCCATCCCGCAGCCGGCGAACACGCCCACCGGCCCCGGAACGCTGTCCGGCGGGTGGCCCGCCACTTCCAGCGCCTCCCAGGCGCATTCGAGGAACTGGCGGTGCTGCGGATCCATGATCGCCGCTTCCTTGGGCGACAGACCGAAGAACTCCGCGTCGAAATGCGCGAACCGCTCCAGCGGCGCGGCGAAGGGCACGTAGTGGCGGTTTCGGATCAGCGCGGGGGATTCGCCCGCCTCCAGCAACGCGTCCTCGGACAACCGGCGAATGGCGGCGCGCCCCTCGCGCAGCATCTGCCAATACGCGTCGATATTCGCCGCGCCGGGCAGGCGCGCTGCCATGCCGACGATCGCGATATCGGTCTCGGCCGAGTCGCTCGGGTAGGTCTCAGGGGCCATCGACAGCACTCTCACTCCGTTGACAGGGGAGTTTGCACGAAAATTGGGGTTTTTTATGGCACTTGCTCAAATCGCCCCGAAACCGGCAGGGCCACATCGCACGCCGCATCCACATGAGACGATCATATCCTTCGCGCACGAACGAGTCACCGCGTCATGGCGACAGCTGGCCCGCGGCCAGCGCGGCCACCGCCTCGAGATTCCACCACACGGCGCCGCCCGCCAGCACGAGGCCCATTGCCAGGAACACCGCGTCATGCAGCGGGTCCCAGGCGCCCACGCGCCGCGCAAGCCACACGATCACCGGATAGATCAGCGCATAGCCCACGCCCTGCCCGATCAGCGCGCCCAGCAGACCGGCCAGTTCCAGCCCCGCGAAGATCGCGCCCAGCATCAGCACCGCCCGCGCCGCCGCCAGCACGAAGAATCGCCGCGAATCGCCCGCGGCCAGCGCTGCCTGGTCGTAGGTGAGCCCCACCAGCATCGGCACCTGTCCCGCCGCCAGAAGCACCACGACGGGGCCGGCCAGCGCATAACGGTCATCGTAGAGCAGCTCCACCAGCCAGACGCCCGAGGCGGCGAAGGTGCCCAGCATCCCCAGCAATCCCAGCGTCACCAGCGAGCGCATCTTGCGCAGCTTCAGGAAATTCTCGCGCGAGGCGGCGGGCGGCTTCTCGCGGTAGATCGGGATCAGGATGCGCTGGGTGACCATCCGGCCCAGGATCAGCGGGAAGCTCGCCAGGAAATAGCCGATGTTGTAGACGCCGAAGACCCCCAGCGCGAGATACTTGCCCAGGAGCAGCTTGTCGCCCTGGTTGAACAGGAAACCCGCCACGGTGGACAGGAAGATCCACTTGCCGAAGCCGATCAGTTCGCCCGCCGCCCGGCGCTCCCAGCGGAAGCGGTTGGGCTGGCCCGGCAGGTAACGGCCGAACAGCAGCAGCTGCGCCACCGCTGCCACCACGCCCGAGATCACCAGCGCCCAGACCGATTGCAGCGCCCAGGCCAGCCCGATCGCCGCGATCAGCCCGATCACCTGCGCCGTCAGTTCCAGCGAGGTCAGCCGACCCAGCAGCAGGTGGCGGCCGGCGGTGTCCTTGCGGGTCGGGTTGAAGCCCTGCACCAGCAGCGCCAGCGCCGCCACCGGCAGGTATTGGGTCAATTCCGGCGCGTCGTAGAGCGCGGCCAGCGGCCAGGCCAGCCCGCAGGCCGCCAGCCACAACAGCCCGCCGCGGATCACCTGGATCGTCCAGGCGGTGTTCAGGAAATCCGGCTCGTCGCCCCGCTTGCTCTGCATGATCGAAGGCGTCACGCCGACGTCGGAGAACATCTGCAGGCCCGTGAGGATCACCGCGATCAGCGCCATCATCCCGAAGGCCTCGGGAAAGAGGATGCGCGTGAGAATGAGGTTGGAGGCCAGCCGCAACGCCTGCTGCCCACCGAACCCCATCACCGAGATTCCCGCCCCGCGCAGCGCCCGTGCCCGCAGCGACGAGCCTGCGAACAGCCGTGCAATTCCGTTCATCGGCCCCGGCTCCAGCCGTGGCGACGGTGGCGGGTGGCGCGAACCGCCAGCGCAACGCCCGCATAGACGGCAAAGCCCGCCGGGTCCGACAGCGCCAGCCGGGCCATGCCGGCCGCGCCCAGCGCCGGCTTGTCGTCGCGCGGCAGAAGCTCGGGGAACCGCGCGGCGATCTCGGCCACCCCGGCATCCTGGCGCCGGCGCACCTTCACCAGGTTCGCCCAGCCCTCGACCAGCGGCCAGTCATAGGGCGCGGGCACGCCGATCCGCTCCTGCGGCGCAAATTGCAGCCGCACGAAAGTGTCATCGGCGATGATCCGGGGGAATTCCCCCCAGCGTGCGCGCCCGGCGGTATTCACGGCGAACAGGCCGCAGCCCGGCACGCCCTGCGTCATGAAGGGAACCCGACGATAGGTGCGGGCATAGGCCCGGGTGAGGCGGCTTTGCGCGCGCGGGATGCGCACGGTGCCGCTGGCCCAGCGCGGCGCGTCCGTGGCCAGCGCGCGGCCGATCTGCGCCAGCAGTCCGGCGCTCACGATCACGTCGGCATCGAGGTAGACGCGCACCGGCCCCGTGGCCCTCGCATCGGCCGCGTTCAGCGCGCCAGGCTTGCTTCCCAGGGGCAGGTCCAGAACCTCCAGCGCCCAGCCCCGCGCGGCTGCCTTGGGCGCGAAGGCGCCGGCCCGGGCGGCGGTGTCGTCGGTGCAGCCATTGGCCGCCACGATCACCTGCACGGCCGCGTCATCGGGCAAGTCGCTGGCAAGCACTGCCGAGAGGCAGGCGCCGATCGTCTCCGCCTCGTCATTGGCGGGGATGATGACGCTCAGCCCGGGCATCGCGGGCTGTTGCGCCTCGGCTTGCGCGGTCATTGCATTCCGTTCCTGTTCCGTGCCCGTGCCATGCCCTTGCTGGCGCAATCTACCGGCAAGGAGGCAGGAAACACATCAAAGCGGCAAAGTCATGGCAGCGAGGCGGTCAGGAAGGTCAGTCCGGGGTCGTCGGCAAAGCGGATCTCCTCGATCTCCAGCAGGCGGACGACATGGACGGGACCCTCGGCCAGCACCACCTCGCCTGCGCGGCGAAAGACATACTCGGCAGCGTCGCCGGGCAGGACGGCCACATCCCGCCCCGGCCCGCCATGCAGCCGGTCGGCCCCGCCATGCGGGACGAAGGTGTCGTCGCCCGGCCCGCCGATCAGGTTGTCCTCTTCGGGTGTGCCCTCCAGCCGCGCGCCATCCGCGGGCGCGAACCGGGTCACGCCATGCAGGAAGGCATCCGGCGCGCGTGTCTCGCCCCAGCCAGGAGCGGTGGCGTTGTAATGCATCAGCGCGCGCCAGCGCGGCGTGTCGTCATCGAGATGGCGCAACGCGCCCCAGCTGCCCCACTGCGAGGGCGCAGAGACATCCACGAAGGCGTTGAAGAGCGTTCCGCCCGTCTCGCGCCACCGCGCCAGCAACTCTTGGTGAATCGCGCCCATTTCCTCTGTGTAGTTGAAATGGACGAAGAACGCGGTCAGCGCCTCGTTGCGAACCCAGGGCCCGTGCCCCACCACATGGGTGCCGCCCTCGTACATCAACAGCTCCAGCCCGTGCCTTGCCGCCACCTCCGCGTGATGCGCCCATTGGCGGCCCGCCCGTTCTTCCATCGAGCCTTCGCGGATCACCTGCGCCGCACGGGTCACCGCGGCCTCGCGGCCCTCCTCCAGCCATTGCAGGATGCGGGGCGCCCACTCGTCGCGGCCCAGCTCGTAACCTACATAGCCGGTGACGGCGTAAGCGTCGAACCACGTGGCCGGGGGCGCGCGGTCCGTCTCCTCCGCCACCCAGAGCGGGGCCTCCAGCAACGGCGCCTCCAGCCCGGGCCAGCCGGTATGCACCGCAACGATGCGCTTCAGCCGGGACGGGGCGGCATCGCCGAACACCTCGGTCCAGATCCGCATCACCTCGGCCGCGCGCGCGCCCGCGAACTGCATCCAGGCATCGTTGCCCGCCGCATCGCCCCAGCGCGCGGCAGCCTGCGCGCGCGCCCAGTCCGACTGCGGGAAAATGCCGTTCCACACCTCGTTGGACCATTCCACATGAGCCACCAGACGCGGGTCCAGCCCGTCGCGCACCGCCTCTGCGAAGCGGCGCACATGATCGTCATCGGCCATGTGCGGCAGGGTGAACCAGGGGTCCGCACCGATTTCGTTGGCCAGGCGCAGCATCACCTCCAGCGGCACGCCGCGCCAGGCATAGGTGGCATCCGCCACCTGCGGCCGGCCCTTCCAGCTCACCAGCTCGGAGCCGTTGGTGGCCATCCAGTCCATGAACCGCACCGCGCGCAGGTCGGCCACGCGTGCGGTCCAATCCGGGTTGAACAGCGCCCCCGCCGCGTGCAGCGCCTCGTGGTCCTGCCGGACCAGCGTGATGTCGCGGATATGGTCGCCCGTGCCTTCGGGATCGGTGGAGAACACCCGCACCGCCACCAGCCCCTCGCCGGGCGTGTAGTTGAACACGATCTCGTGCGGCCGGTGCGAGACCAGACGCGAGCGCCCCGCCACCTGCACCTCGCCGGTGCCCTTCCAGCGCAGCACGTAGGTGCCCGCCAGCCCTTTCGCGGCCTCGGCCTGGTCGGTCAGAACCAGCGCCTCCAGCCGCTGCGCGCTCTCGGGCATGGCGCGGGGCCAGCCCTGCGCGTCAAGGTATCCGCCCGCGCGCAATTCCTCGGCCGTGATACCGCCCCACTGCCCGGGCTTGTGCCCGATCCAGGGGCGGGCCGTCTTCATAACGTCAAGGAAGGGCTGCTGGCTGGACCAGTCCTTGACGCCGCGCAGCCCCATGGCAAGCTTCGGATCAGGCAATGGGTCGCCTGCGTCAGCGCCGGGCTCGGCGGCCGCGCGCAGCAGCCGTTCGGGCGCGGGGATCGCCGGGTTCGGCTCCGCCTGCGCGCGGCGCTCCGGCGCCTGTGGGGCCAGGCGCGTCTCGCGCTCGGTCAGCAGCGCGGCGGCGATCGTCGCGGCGACCTCGGGGTAACGGGCGCGCAACTCGGGATGAATGCTGCCGGGCATCTCGAACGCCTCCGGCAGGGGCGCCTCGTAAAGTGCCACATAGGTGATCATCGCCGCCAGCAGGTAGGTGGTGGCCGTGCCATGAGGCGCGTCGTCGGAATAGAGCGCCTCCACCGGGATGTCCGCCAGCGGCCCGTCGGTCAGCAATCGGGACATCAGGCTGCCCACCGGCACAAGTTCGATCGCCAAATCGGGCCGGGCCTGTTGCAGCATCCCGTGCCACGATTCGTACCAAGCGTGATAGTCACCCAGGTTGTAGTCGTGCCAACGCGAGAGTTGCCAGAACCAGGGCGGGAAGGAGCGGGTGAAACCCGCCATGTCGGCCCAGCCCTCGTAGAGCAGAACCCTTGTTCCCGGCTGACGCTGAGCCACCCAGTCGATTCCCATCAGCGCCGCGGCCAGCGGGGTGAGCCCCGTGGGGTTGTCACCGTCATAGGGCGCATCGGGCGCCTTGTACTGGATGTAATTGGCCGGGTTCAGGATCAGCGTGTCGAAACCGCCGCGCGCGAAAGCCCCGCGCCCGTCCCAGGCCGGCGTCACCTCGGCCAGCTTCCAGTCCGGACTGGCCGGCAACTCGGTCGGCATGTTGCGCATCAGCGCCCATTGACCACTCAGCGCAAGGTCGCGCTCGCCCGCACGGGCGAGCAGGGCCAGCCAATGCGGCATCGTGGTCTCGTCGCTGTCGGTGAGGTGATGGATCAGGCTGTTGCCCAGCACGTAGACCCGGGCGCCGTCACGCTCGGCCTGGGCGGGCAGGGCAAGACCGGCCCAGAGCGCTGCAAGCGCCATAACCCGTGCAACGATCCGGAACATGCACACCTCCACCAACCGCTGGGCAGAAGATGGGGGCACGGGCCCGCGCTTTCCAGCTTTCCGGCTTGAACAGAGCGTTTCGTGCAAAGAACCCCGCCTGCGGCCCGCGTCTCCGGCGGGGTTATTGCGGGCCACAAGAAACGTGCTCAGGCATCCCGCGGCAGCAGCGGCGCGCGCGACCGGGTGTTGCCGGCCACCGTGGCCTTCCGGAGCAGAGCCAGGAAAGCGGCCCGCTCGGCGCTGGACAGCCCTGACAGGATCTCGGGCTGGAGCGCGGCGACGACGGGACGGGCCTGCGCCAGCCGCTCCTCGCCCTGCGCGGTGAGCCGCAGGATGCGGGCGCGGCGGTCGGTCGGGCTGATCTCGCGGGCGACCAGGCCCTTGCCCTCGAGCCGGTCCACCACTCCGCCGATGGTGACCCGGTCATAGGCGATGCGGCCCGCCAGCGTGGCCTGGTCGATCCCCGGCTCGGCCGACAGTGCGCTGAGTGCGGCGAACTGCACCGGCGTCAGGTCAATCCCCGCGCGTTTCATCCCCTCGGCGAAGACCGAAACCGAGATCTGGTTGAGGCGCCGGATCAGATGGCCCGGCATCTGCGAAAGTTCTTGCATGGGAAGAGGTTACCGTGCCACCGCGCAATTGACAAGTATGCTTATCATTTGTAAGGGAGGAGAAAGCGTCGGGTCCCGCCAGGCGCGCAACAGGAGGAGCCACAGCCATGACCGACCATCTTTTCGAGCTGCCCGCCACCCCCACGATCCCGGTGAAGGGAGAAACCGCCGAATACCCGGTAGGCCGGATCTTCTGCGTCGGTCGCAACTACGCGGCCCATGCCGCCGAAATGGGCGTGGAGGTGGACCGCGAGGCACCGTTCTACTTCACCAAGGCGGCCACCGCCGCGCTGGCCTCGGACAGCACCCTGCCCTACCCGCCGGGCACCGGGAATTTCCATTACGAGATGGAACTGGTGGTAGCGATCGGCGCGCCCGCCTTCCGGGTGTCGGTAACCGATGCCGCCCTGGCGATCCATTCCTATGGCTGTGGGCTGGACATGACCCGGCGCGACCTCCAGTTGAAGGCGCGCGAGAAGCAGCGCCCCTGGGATCTGGGCAAGGATGTGGAGGGCTCCGCCGTCTTCGCCCGGCTGACCAAAGCCGAGGAAATGGCCGAGCTGGGCCCGCAGCGCATCCACCTGGAGGTGAACGGCGAGGTGAAGCAGGACGCCCACCTGTCGGACCTGATCCACAGCGTCCCCGAGATCGTGGCAGACCTGTCGAAATTCTACCACCTGCGGCCGGGCGACCTGATCATGACCGGCACGCCCGCGGGCGTCGGGGCGGTTGTCACAGGCGACCGGATCACCGGGGGCATCGACGGGCTGGACCCGATTTCGCTGACGATCGGGTCGGCGGAATAACGCGACCGGACGACCCGACCGCACAGCCGGGGCGGTTCCGTCCCGGCGGAAAGCCCGTGCAGGAGAGCAGACGCGTGACACACTCCCCCATCCTCATCGCCGGTGGCGGCATCGGCGGGCTGGCCGCGGCCATCGGGCTGGCGCAGAAGGGTTTCGCCGTGCAGGTGCTCGAAAAGGCCCGCGCGCTGGGCGAGATCGGCGCCGGTATCCAGCTTGGCCCCAACGCCTTCCATGCCTTCGACTATCTCGGCGTGGGCGAGACCGCGCGCGCCATGGCCGTCTACGTGGACAGCCTGCGCCTGATGGACGCGCTGAGCGCCGAGGAGATCTGCCACATCCCGCTGGGCGAGGAATTCCGCGCCCGCATGGGCAACCCCTACGCGGTGGTGCACCGGGGCGAGTTGCACGGCGTGTTCCTCAAGGCCTGCGAGACGCATCCGCTGGTCAGCCTGCGCACCTCGGCCGCGGTCACCGGCTACGAGCAGCAGGGCGAGACCGTCGTGGCGATCCTCGAAGGCGGCGAACGGGTGGAGGGGCGCGCGCTGATCGGGGCGGATGGCCTCTGGTCGCCGGTGCGGGCACAGCTGGTGGGCGACGGGGCGCCGCGCGTCTCGGGCCACACCACCTATCGCAGCGTGATCCCGGTGGAGGAGATGCCCGAGGAATTGCGCTGGAACGCCGCCACGCTCTGGGCCGGGCCGAAATGCCATATCGTGCATTACCCGCTGTCGGGCTGGAAGCTGTTCAACCTGGTCGTGACCTACCACAACGACGCCGCCGCGCCGGTTGCGGGCCAGCCCGTCAGCCACGACGAGGTGCGCCGCGGGTTCGAGCATGTGGCGCCCAAGGCGCAGCAGATCATCGACAAGGGCAGGGACTGGAAGCTTTGGGTGCTGTGCGACCGCGAGCCGGTGGAGGACTGGGTCGATGGCCGGGTGGCCCTGCTGGGCGACGCGGCGCATCCGATGCTGCAATACATGGCCCAGGGCGCCTGCATGGCGATGGAGGATGCGGTGGCGCTGGCGCACGAGATGGAGGCCGCCGGCGGCGACGTGGAGCGCGCCCTGCCCGCCTACAACCGGCGGCGCTACCTGCGCACTGCACGGGTGCAGCTGCAATCGCGCGCCGTGGGCGAGCATGTCTACCACCCGGCCGGCGCCCATGCGGACCTGCGCAACTCGGTGATGCGCTCCAAGACCGCCGAGGATTGGTATGACACGATCGGCTGGCTGTATGGCTCCACCGGCCTGGAAGGGGCGGTGTCGCTGGAAACCTGGCGGCATTGACTGGACAGGTTGGCGCCCGCGCCCCACATCCCTTGCAGATGGACTGCGATGCGGGGCGACGATGCGTGGCTTGATCCTCGGCCTTTCGGCCCTCCTTGCCGGCCCGGCCGCGGCCGGAATGCCGGACATGTCGCTGGAGGCGGCGGACCTGCCGCAGGGTGCCGCGCTTTATGCCGATCATTGCGCCGCCTGCCACGGGGCGGAACTGGAGGGGCAGCCCGACTGGCGCTCGCCCGGCCCGGACGGGTTGCTGCCCGCGCCACCGCATGACGCCTGTGGCCATACCTGGCATCACGGCGACCGGCTGCTGTTCGACTACACCAGGCTTGGCGGGCAGGCCGCCCTGAAGGCGCGGGGCGTGACCGGCTTCACCAGCGGGATGCCGGCCTTCGGCGAGGTGCTGAGCGACGGGGAAATCCGCGACATCCTTGCCTTCATCAAGTCCACATGGCCCGGGGAGCTGCAGGCGATCCAGGCCGAACGCACCGCCGCGGGGGATTGAGGCGCGGGCTTCAGCCGTCGTCGGCCACCGCCTCGCGCGCCGATTTCGTCAGCGTCTGGAGATCCTCCAGCGCCTCCAGCCAGGGGCAGGGGCCGTCCAGCCGCTCGGCAGCCGCGGCAAGGCCGAAACGGTTCGCGGCCTCCAGCCCCTTCAACTCGTCCCAGCCCACCGGCACCGCCACCGGCGCGCCGGGCCTGGCCCGCACGGAATAGGGCGCGACCGAGGTCGCGCCGCGCCGGTTGCGCAGCCAGTCGATGAAGACCCTGCCCTTGCGCGCCGCCTTGCGCGGGCTGGCGGTGAGGTGGTCGGGCGCCTCGCGCGCCATGCACCGGGCGAGCGCCTCGGCAAAATCGCCCATCTCGTCCCAGCCGACCGTCCGGCGCAGCGGCACGCAGACATGCACACCCTTGCCACCGGTGACCAGGGGCGAGGCGGCAAGGCCCAGATCCTCCAGCCGCCCCCGCAATTCGAAGGCCAGGCCGCGGACATCCGCCCAACCCGCCCCCTCGCCCGGGTCCAGGTCGAACACCATCCGGTCGGGCCGTTCCAGCCGGTCGGTGCGCGCGCCCCAGATGTGAAATTCCACCGTGCCCATCTGGGCCGCGGCCACGAAGCTCCGGGTGCGGGTGGCGTAGAAGTAATCCCGTGTGGTGCCGTCCTTCTCCTCGATGCCGATGCGCGACAACGCGGCCGGAAAGCCCTTGCGCGCATGTTTCTGGTAGAAGCACTCCTCCGCGATCCCGCCCGGACACCGCAACAACGCCAGCGGCCGGTGGCCCGCCGCCGCGGTCATCCTTTCACCCACGCGCTCGCAATGCTCGGCCAGCTGGCGCTTGGTGCAGCCGGCATCGGGAAACACCACGCGGCGCGGGTGGCTGATCCGCACGCCGGCCACCTCTGCCTCTTCGTCCTGCGGGGCCTCCAGCGTGACATCCCCGGCGGCCTTGTCCTCGCGCAGTCCCAGATAGGCGCCGTGGCGCACATGGCCCTCGCGGGTCAACTCGGTGAAATCCACCTCGGCCACCAGTTCGGGGCGCAGCCAGACGGCCTCGCGCGCAATGGCCGGCGGCACGCCCTCGGCGAAGGACGAGGTCTCTCGCGTGCGGAACTTCGCGCAGAGCGTCTCGAACGCCGCCGCGTCGAAGCCTGTGCCCACGCGCCCGCGATAGCGCAGCCCGTCCGGGCCCTGATCGCCCAGCAGCAACGAGGCGAAGGGCCGCCCCGCCTTGTCAGAGGGCGAATAGCCGCCGATCACCAGCTCCTGCCGCCGGGTGCATTTCACCTTTCGCCAGTCGCGCGTGCGGGCGGAACGGTAGGGCGCATCGGCCCGCTTGCTCACGATGCCCTCCGCCCCCTGCTCGCACGCCTCGGCAAAGGCGTCGGGACCACTGCCGCGCCGGATCTCCGTCAGCCGCAGCGGCCCGTCCGCCGGCAACCCCTCCAGCAGCGCCTCCAGCCGGGCGCGGCGGGTTTCCTGCGGCGTCTCCATCAGATCCTCGCCATCCAACGACAGCAGGTCGAAGGCGTGAAAGACCAGCGGCCCGCCCTCGCCCAGCGCCGCCTGCAAGGACGAGAAGGCAGAGCCCTTGCCCGGCCGCACCGCCATCACCTCGCCGTCGATCAGGGCCGAGTCGCAGGGCACTGGCGCAAACGTGCCTTCCAATGCGCCGAAACGGTCGCTCCAATCCTTGCCGGAGCGCGAGTAAAGCACCGTGCCGCCACGCCCCAGCGCGGCCAGGCAGCGATAGCCGTCAAGCTTCCTCTCGTGCAGCCAGGCCTCGCCCCCGGGCGCCTGCTTGACCAGGGTGGCAAGCTGCGGTGCCACGAAGGCGGGCCGCTTGCCCCGGTGCCGGCGTTCGCGCACGGGCCCGCCATCGGCCGGGGCCGCGTCGCGGGTGATCTGCTCCATGCTCCGCCCGGTCCGGACGGAAGTGTCGAACGCCTCAACCAGCGCGTCGGCCTCATCCCCGGCGTAGCGGTCCCGCTCCTTCACGAGCAGCCATTGATCCCCGGCATCCTCCATCCGGATCAGCGCCCAGCGCCCCTGCATCCGTCGCCCGCGCAACAGGCATTTCAGCGCGCCCGCCTCCAGCCCCTCGGCCACGTCGCCCCTCGGCTCCCAAGTGCCTTCGTCCCACAGCATCACCGTGCCGGCGCCGTATTCGCCCGCGGGGATCGTGCCCTCGAAATCGGCATATTCCACCGGGTGATCCTCGGTGCGCACCGCCAGCCGCTTTTCCGAAGGCTTCTCGCTGGGCCCCTTCGTCACCGCCCAGCTGAGCAGAGCCCCGTCCCATTCCAGCCGCAGGTCGAAATGCAGGCGCGAGGCATCATGCTTCTGGACGGCGAAACGCGGCGCACCCTCGGAGGGAGCCCCGCCCCGCGGCTCGGCGGTGCGTCGAAAATCGCGCTTGTCGCGATAGGGTTTCAGCCGGTCTGCCATGCGCACCCCTCCGGCAACCGTAACGCGCCCACCGGTCGCGCGGTTCCCGCAGGATGCGTTCAGGCGACCATGCTGCCGAAGATCGCCTCTGCGTGCTGGTCCAGGTAGATCCGCAGCCAGGGCGTGAAACGCTCGGGCGCATCGTTCACTTCCCGCCGCAGGGTCTGGATATCCACCCAGCGGGTATCCATCACCTCGTCGGGATCCGGGTCCATCCGCAGCCCGGACGGCGCCTCGGCCACGAAGATCTCGACCACCTCGTGCTCGGTCAGCCCGCCGCCCACATCGGCACGGTATTCCACCCGGTCGCGGTGGCGCACGCGCAGCCCCTCGATCCCCAACTCCTCGCGCAGGCGCCGCAGCGCGCAGGCATCGGGGCTTTCGTCCCAGTCCGGATGGGTGCAGCAGGTATTCGCCCACAGGCCCGGCGTGTGATACTTGCCCAGCGCCCGGCGCTGGATCAGCACCTCGTCGCCCATCATGACGAAGACCGACACCGCCTTGTGCCGCAAGCCACGCTCGTGGACTTCCAGTTTCTCGACGGGTTCCAGGCTGCCGTTCACCCAGGCGGGGATCATGTCTTTCATGTATATGCTTCCGGGACGAGGCCGGTCAGGTGGGCGAGGTTCTTCAGCCCGATCTTCACATGGGCCAGCGGCCGAGCCTTCACAAGCTTCTTGTTCATGTAGGCCTCGAAGGTCAGGCGCTGCACGTCGACATCATGGCAGAGCGAAACGAACCGCTCGCGTCGTGCATCGCTGCGATAATAGGCTTTCTGCATCGAGGCGAGAACCCGGAACACGGTCTTGTGCTCTTTCATGAAAAGCTGCCGCGCCAGCCGCAGCTTGCGCGCATCACCGGTGGCAAGGGTCGCGGCGGCCGCCGTGGCGGCCACCCGGCCGCCGATCATCGCGTAGTAGATCCCCTCGCCGGAACTCGGCGCCACCACGCCTGCCGCGTCGCCCGCCAGAACCACGTCGCGCCCGTTGTCCCATCGGTCCATCGGTTTCAGCGGGATGGGCGCGCCCTCCTTGCGGATCGTCGTGCAGTCGCTCAGGCCCGAGGACGCGCGCAGATCGGCGGTGGCCTGCTTGAGGTCCACCTCCTTGATCATGCTGCCCATGCCGACGCTGGCGGACTTGCCATGCGGAAAGACCCAGCCGTAAAAGTCGGGCGAGATGCGGCCGTCATAGATCACGTCGCAGCGCGCCGGATCATAATCGCCCACCTTGCCGGGCGCCTCGATGATCTCGTGATAGGCGATGACGTAGGGAATACGGTCCCCGCCCTCCACCTCCTGGCGCGCCACGTTCGAGCGCGCGCCATCCGCCCCGATCACCAGCCGCGTGGTCAGGCGGCGGCTCTCGCCGCTCTCCTTGTCGCGGAACAGCACATGGGTGCCTTCGGCGTCGCGCTCGATTCCGGTATAGGTGCCGCGATACCTGTCCGCGCCCGCGGCCTCGGCCCGGGCCCGCAGGAAGGCGTCGAAATGCTCGCGATCCACCATCCCGACGAAACCGTTCTCGATGGGAATGTCCACCTTGCGGCCGGTGGGCGAGATCATCCGCGCCGTGGTGATCTTCGCCACGAGCTGTTCGTCGGGAATGTCGAAATCAGCGATCAGACGGGGCGGGATCGCGCCACCGCAGGGCTTGATCCGGCCCTCCCGGTCGATGAAGGCCACCTTGCGGCCCTCGCGCGCAAGATCCTCCGCGGCAGTGGCACCCGACGGGCCCGCGCCCACGACGACGACATCATACATGGCTCATTCTCCCGGCATCAGCGCGGCGCAGCGCGCCCGCCCCGTTTCGATCACCCGCAGCGCCAGCAGCGCCGCGACAAGGAACAGCCCCGCCTCGGCAAGGAAAACCGTGCCGAACGCGGTGGCATCCACCCCGATAATCGCCCGCATCACATCGGCCGCCGCCGCGCCCAGCAGCCCGCCGAAGCCCGCGGCGATCGCCTGCGCGGCGCCCCACAGGCCCATCCGCGTGCCTTCGCGCCGGTCGCGGCCCTCGCCCGCCAGCGCCATCATCGACCCGATCGCCGCCACGGCGAACATCCCGTTGAACAGGCCCAGCGACACCACGGCGGGGACCAGGGCCTCGCGCACCCCGACCGTGCCCGCGAGAGACAGCGCCGCGAGGCTCGCCGCGGAGCCAAGGCACCCGGCCACCACCCAGCCCCGCAGGCTGCCCAGCCGCAGGCCCGTGGCCGCGATCCCCACGATCAGCATCCCCACGAAGACCCCCCCGTTCTGCGCGCCCGAAAGCGAGGTGGACTGCCCCGGGGTCAGCCCGAAGACGAGGCCCGAGAACGGCTCCAGGATCAGCTCCTGCATGAAATAGGCGGTCATGGACAGGAAGACGAAGATGGTGAAATTGCGCGCGCGCCGCTCGGCCCAAACCTCGCGCAGCCCGTCGATGAAACGTGCCTCCGCCTCGGGGGGGCGCACCTCGACCCGGCGTTCGATGCCCCAGATCGCGAGCGTCGTCAGCAGCACGGCGCCCCCGGTCACGATGCCCACGATCTTCAGCAGGAGCGCCGGCGAGTAGGGATCGAGAAAGATGCCCACGGTGCCCGCAGTGGCGGCGATGCCGAAGATCATCATCAGCCAGGTGATCGTGGCAGCCGCCGCGCGGCGACGCGGCGCGGTGGCCGTGGCCAGCAGCGCCAGCAGCGAGGTGCCCGAAGCCCCCACACCGACGCCGATCAACGCATAGGCCACGATGGAAACCGCAAGCCCCAGCGAAAAGCTGTGTTCGATCAGCGTGACACCCCATGCCGCCCCGAAGCCGCCCAGTGCCAGAACCGCCATGCCGGCGATGATGAAGAACGTCCGGTTGCCGCCCGCATCCGAAAGGAAGCCCCAGCTGGGGCGGGATATCTGGATGCCGTAGTGCAACGCCACCAGCAGGCCGGGCAGCACCGCCGGCAGCGCCAGTTCCACCACCATCAGCCGGTTCAGCGTCGAGGTGGTCAGAACCACGATCGCGCCCAGACACATCTGGACAAGGCCCAGTCGCACGATCGAGACCCAGCCAAGCTCCATCACATCGCTCCGAGGCCGCGCAGCGCGAAGGCCGCGATCATCATCCCGCTGACATACATCGTCACACCCGTTCCATTGTACCAGGGGGCCTTGGCCTTCGGATCCTGCATCATCACGCGGATCGCCCAGAGCTGGCCCAGGATCAGCACGGCGATGGCCGCTGCGTGCCATTCGCGGCCCCAACCCGCCAGCAGGGTGAAAACCACGATCTGCGGCAGGATCATCACCCAGCCCGCGACGCGCGCCGCGCGCTCGGGGCCCAAGGTGACAGGCAGCGAGTTCACGCCCATTTGACGATCCCCCTCCAGCGCCTTGAAATCGTTGAGCGTCATGATGCCATGCGCACCCACGCCGTAAAGCAGCGCAATGGTGACGATCTCGGGCGAGGGGGCCCCGGCGCTCAGCACCGCGGCGCCGGTGAACCAGGGCAGGGATTCGTAGGACAGGCCCACCAGCCCCGGCCCGGCGATGCCGGACCGTTTCAGCCGCACCGGCTCCGCCGAATAGGCCCAGGCAGCCAGCACACCCACGACCGTGGCGCCGAAACCCCAGGGGCCCAGTTGCCAGCCCACCACCAACGCGAGCCCCGACATGACCAGCGCGATCCACAAGCCCCAGCGCCCCGGGATTCGGCCCGAGGGAATCGGCCGGTCGGGCTCGTTGATGGCGTCGACATGCCGGTCGCACCAGTCGTTCGCGGCCTGACTCATCCCGCAGACAAGCGGGCCGGCCAGCACCATACCCAGCACCACGAGGCCCCAGCTTTCCAGCGGGTTGGCCCCCACCGAGATCAGGCCGCAGAGATAGGCCCAGATCGGCGGAAACCAGGTGATCGGCTTGAGAAGGGTCAGGACGGCCTTCGGCTCGGGCAGGCGGCGGGCGGAAGGACTCGCGGGGTGTAAGGTATCGGTGACACTCATGTGTCAATTAAACTATACAATCCCGACTCGCGAAAGGGTTTTCTTGCGGCGCGGCGCCGCAGGACGGATCAATCCTCGCTGGGATTGCTCTCCAGCAGGCCATACTTGCGCAGCTTGACGTAAAGGCTCTGCCGCGACAGGCCCAGCATCTCGGCCGCGGCCACCCGGTTGTTGTCGGTCAGGCGCACCGCGGTCTCGATGCACAGCTTCTCCACCACGTCCGTCGTGGCGCTGACAAGCTCCTTGAGCGACGCGGTGCCCACCAAGTCCATGACGTTGGTCATGGCCTCCTCGCTCATGGCGGCGCCGGCCTCTGCCACGGACATCACCTGCGAGGAGGTCACGTCCCGGATGATGAAGCCGATTCCCCGATCCGTGCGGCCCCGCAGACGGGCGGCGGCGATGTCCACCGTCGCACGCGTTCCGACGATGCTTTCCATCTGCGCCGAGTAGCTGCGCAGCCGGCCGCTTTTTTCCACGGCCTCGATCATCAGCTTCATGTCCACCGACCCGCGCGACAGGAAATCCGACAGGCTGCGGCCTTGCACATCGCGCAGCTGCGCGGCATCCGCCAGCTTCAGGAAACCCTCGTTTGCCTCGCGGATGAGGCCCTTGGGATCGGTCAGTACGAAAGCGTCGCTGGTGGTCTCGTACAGCAGCGCCAGCGCCCGGGCCAGCTCGGTGGCGGCGCCTTCTTCCTCGTCCATGGGGACGATCCGGCAAACCATGGCCAGTTCCCCGGAGGCGCGGAACACATCCGGCAGCAGCCGCACCTCGCGCCCGCTGCGGCGCACGATGGCGGGCAGGCCCTGAGGCTCTTCGGAACTGGCCGCCGCCCGGAGCGATTCGGCGAATTCGCCCTTTCGCTTGCCTTCGAAGGCCTGGGCGAAGGCACTGGCGCTAAGGCTGTCGGTCTTGATTCCGAGGATCTGCGCTGCAGCCCGGTTCATCTCGGTCACGCGCCCGCTGTCGGGCTCGATCATCATCATCGCGGTCTCGGACGCCTCGAAGACGACGCGAAACCGGGTCTCGATCCCCCGGAACCGCTCCAGGTCGCGCTCGCGGGCCATCTGCTCGCGCACCAGCCGCTGCTGGATATCCGCGAAAGGCTGCATGTCGCGCCCGAGAAGCAGGATGCCCGCCTCGTCGCCCGCATCGTGCAACGTGTAACGCATGGGAAATTCCCAATTCGCGTTATCGACGTGATTGAGTTCCATCGGACGGATCGGTGCGTCGGGATCGGCGAGGATCTGCGCCAGCCTGTCATCGAACTTGGGACGGCTGTCCGCCGACAGGAAATTGCGGAAATCACGCCCGACCCAGTGATCGAGCCGACCGAGATAGGGGCTTTCGGGGCTGACGGATATTCCGCGGACGAGGCCCTTCCGATCCACCGCGACTGCAAGATCGGCGAACTGCTCGATCACGCGCTCCACACGGGAGGATCCAGGAAGCACGCCGACGCGCAACCTTTCTGCCATCCTGCCCTGCCTGGTCACGGCGTCACTCCAATCCTCACGCCATGAACTCCATGCTCACGGCAGTCAATCTATAGATAGGGACTCCGCAACCGTTGCAAGACCACAACGTTCGATCGCCTCGCGCGTCGATCCCACCGCGTGATCCACGCCAAGGCGTTGCGCCACATCGCTCACCAAGCCCACAGCCTGCCCGCCCACAACGAGCGAGGGCAGGCCCTCTCCATTCATGCGCAGGTAATCTATCAATTCGCCCAGCATATCAACTGACTTTTCGGTTCCGCAGGTGAAGCCGACCATGGCGAAATCGCGCTCCATGATCTCGTGCAGCAGCTCCGAAGCCGACAGCCCGATCGCCATGTGCACCCATTGGCCGTGTCGGCGAAACTGGTCTGCGGCCACGAAAGCGCCCAGCGAATGATCTTCGAACTCGGGCAGGACGATCAGAACCGTCTGGCCGAGCGGAATCGTCCGGCCGGGGGCCGGCGTGTTGATCTCCGCCCGCGCGCGCACGAGGCCCTGCAACCGTCCGGCCGCGAGGGTGACATCCACGAAACTGGCATCGTCCTTGACCCAGAGCTCGCCCAGCCGCTTGGCGACGGCGGGGATGTAGCGCTCGACGATCTCCCCACTCGGTATGCCATTGGCTATCATCATCGAGATTGTCCTGTGATGGCTCGTCTCGGCCTCCGACATCAGCGAGCTGCAGAGCCGCTCGACCCACCCGTCGCGGGTTGAAGGCAGCTCCCCCTGCCGGGATTCGGCCAGGACCCTCAAGGCCGACTCCGCCAGGAACCGGATGCGAGAAGACTTCTCGGGAACCATATCGGACAGATCACGCGACACTTCCTTTTTCATGCGCCCCTCCCGGCACTTCCCCCGTGTTCACACCGTACCCGAATATGGCGAGAACCTGACACCGGCCAGTCCAGTCTGCGCCCCGATAATCCAGTTGTCAAACTTTGTTGACACTCCTCGAGGCCGAACACCCGCAGATCCCTAGAATCCTCGGAAGAATTTTTTCCCTTTTTACAATTGCTTTCGATTCACAACCAGTTTTCTTCCGCAAAGCCGCACAACCCGCAACAAAGTCCAGACGACGTTACATGTTACGGGCGCCTTTGTGTAAATTCTAATTGACACATTCCCGCCCAAGACCGTAGCATCCTTGAAGGCAATCGAGACCGAGAGGAGCCAATGCAGCCGCGCCACAAGACCCCCAGCAAGAGCGCAGGACCCGTGCTCTACACGCCGGAACAGCGCGAGCGCCGCGATTCCACCGTGTGGACCCTGGTGCAGGGGATTCTCGCCCCGCTCCAGTTCCTCGTGTTCCTGGTTTCGCTGGGCCTCGTGCTGCGATTCCTGCTGACCGGCGACGGCTACATGGCCGCCACGATCTCGATTCTGGTGAAGACCGGATTTCTCTATTTGATCATGGTGACTGGCGCGATCTGGGAGAAGGTGGTCTTCGGGCAGTATCTCTTCGCCCCCGCGTTCTTCTGGGAAGACGTGTTCTCCTTCCTCGTGATCGCGCTGCACACCGCCTATGTCTACGTGCTCTGGGCAGGCACGATTCCCGCCGCCGGGGAAATGGCGGTCGCGCTGGCCGCCTATGCCGCCTACGTCATCAATGCCGGCCAGTTCCTCTGGAAACTCCGCATGGCGCGCCTGAGCGCCCAAGCCGCGAGCGAGGCCGCATGACCGAAGCCTTCGCCCCTCCCCCTTCCACCGGCTGCCGCGATACGCCCGTCCTCAAGGAGCGTGGCCAGCGCGAGGTGTTCTGCGGCCTGACGGGAATCATCTGGCTGCACCGCAAGATGCAGGACGCCTTCTTCCTCGTGGTCGGGTCGCGCACCTGCGCCCACCTGCTGCAATCTGCGGCCGGCGTGATGATCTTCGCCGAGCCGCGATTCGGCACCGCGGTGCTGGAAGAAACCGACCTTGCCGGCCTCGCCGACGCCCAGCAGGAACTGGAGCGCGAGGTGGACCGCCTGCTCGACCGTCGTCAGGACATCCGCCAGCTCTTCCTGGTCGGCTCCTGCCCTTCCGAGGTCATCAAGCTGGATCTGGCCCGCGCGGCCGAACGTCTGACGAAAAAGCACGCCCCGCGCGTGCGCGTGCTGAACTATTCCGGCTCGGGCATCGAGACCACCTTCACCGAGGGCGAGGATGCGTGCCTGGCCTGCATGGTGCCGGTGCTGCCCGAGACCGAGGCGCGCCAGCTGATGCTGGTGGGCGCCTTGCCCGACGTGGTCGAGGACCAGGCGCTGGCGCTGCTCGACAAGCTCGGGGTGGGCCCGGTGACCGTGCTGCCGGCCTCCCGCGCGGACGATCCGGTGGCCGTGGGTCCGAACACGGTGGTCGCGCTGACCCAGCCCTTCCTGGGCGAAACGCTCCAGGCGCTGGAGCGTCGCGGCGCGCGCCACCTGCCCGCCCCCTTCCCGATGGGAGAGGAAGGCACCACCGCCTGGCTCCGCGCCATCGCCCGCGAATTCGGCGTGTCCGAAGAGCGTTTCGAGGAAGTCACCGCCGCCCCCCGTGCCCGCGCCCGTCGTGCCGTGGCTCAGGCCGCAGAGACATTGCGGGGCCGGACGGTCTTCTTCTTCCCCGACAGCCAGCTCGAGATCCCGCTGGCGCGCTTCCTGACCCGCGAATGCGGCATGGAGGCGCTGGAAGTGGGCGCGCCCTACATCAACAAGCAGGTGGTCGGCCCCGATCTCGACCTGCTGGCCGAGGGGCCCGTGATCTCCGAGGGGCAGGACGTGGACCGGCAGCTGGATCGCTGCCATGCCGCCCGCCCCGATCTCACGGTCTGCGGGCTTGGCCTGGCCAACCCGCTGGAGGCCGAGGGGCTGGCCACCAAATGGGCCATCGAGCTGGTCTTCACCCCGATCCATTTCTACGAGCAGGCGGGTGACCTCGCCGGGCTCTTCTCGCGGCCGCTGCGCCGGCGCGAGCTGCTCAAGCTGGAGGCCGCGGAATGAAGCTGTCGGTCTGGACATACGAGGGCCCGCCGCATGTGGGCGCCATGCGCGTCGCCACCGGCATGAAGGGGCTGCACTACGTGCTGCATGCCCCGCAGGGCGACACCTATGCCGACCTGCTCTTCACGATGATCGAGCGGCGCAACCACCGCCCGCCGGTCACCTACACAACCTTCCAGGCGCGCGATCTGGGCGCCGATACCGCGAACCTGTTCAAGTCCGCCTGCCAGGACGCCTATGACCGCTTCGCCCCGCAGGCGATGATCGTGGGCGCCTCCTGCACCGCGGAACTGATCCAGGACGATCCCGGCGGCATGGCCGAGACGATGGGCATCCCGGTCCCGGTGATTCCGCTGGAACTGCCCTCCTACCAGCGGAAGGAGAATTTCGGCGTCGACGAGACCTTCTTCCAGATCGTCAAGGCGCTGGCCCGCCCGGTGGAGCGCAGCGCGCGCATCAGCTGCAACCTGATCGGCCCGACGGCGCTGGGCTTCCGCCACCGCGACGATATCGAGGAAGTGACCGGCCTGCTGTCCGGGATGGGCGTCGAGGTGAACGTGGTGGCCCCGATGGGCGCCACCCCCGCGGACATCACCCGCCTGGGCGCGGCGCATTTCAACGTGCTGATGTATCCCGAAACCGCGGAGACAGCGGCCCGCTGGCTGGAGCGCGAGCTGGGCCAGCCCTACACGAAGATCGTGCCGATCGGCGTGGGAGCGACCCGCGATTTCCTCAAGGAAGTCGCCGAGATCACCGGCCTTCCGGTGCGCGCCGACGAGTCGCGGCTGCGCCTGCCGTGGTATTCGGCCAGCGTCGATTCCACCTATCTCACCGGCAAGCGGGTGTTCCTGTTCGGCGATGGCACCCATGTGGCCGCCGCCGCGCGCATCGCGCGCGACGAGATGGGCTTCGAGGTGGTGGGAATGGGCTGCTACAACCGCGAGCAGGCCCGCACGCTTCGCAAGCTGGCCAAGGATTACGGCGTCGAGCCCACGATCACCGACGATTATCTGGACGTGGAGGCCGCGATCGAGGCCGCCGCCCCCGAGATGATCCTGGGCACCCAGATGGAGCGCCATATCGGCAAGCGCCTGGGCATCCCCTGCGCCGTGATCTCGGCGCCGGTGCATGTCCAGGACTTCCCGGCCCGCTACTCGCCCCAGATGGGGTTCGAGGGCGCGAACGTGATCTTCGACACCTGGGTGCACCCGCTGGTGATGGGGCTGGAAGAGCACCTGCTGCACATGTTCCGCGAGGATTTCGAGTTCAACGACGAGGCCGGCCCGTCGCATCACGCGGCCCATGCCCCCGCACGGGCCAAGACGCCCGAACAGGCGGAAGACGCCGTTGGTGCGACCGCCGAAGAGGGACCAGCGCCCCGTCCGGCTGCGCCGGACTCCCCCCGGGATGGTTCGGACCAGACGAAGACCGAGACCGCATCGGGCTTCGAGGTGGTCTGGCTGGCCTGCGCCGAGAAGGAATTGAAGAAGATCCCGTTCTTCGTGCGCGGCAAGGCGCGGCGCAACACGGAGGCCTATGCCTCCGAGCGCGGGGTGCAGGAGATCAGTGTCGACACGCTTTACGAGGCCAAGGCCCATTATGCGCGATGAAACCGGCATAACCGGCCGCTTGCCCGGCTACCGCGTGGTGATCGTGACGCTCGATTCCCACGCGGCCGGCCCATGCGCGCGCGCCGCCGAGCGCCTGTATTCCGATTTCCCCGGTCTGTCGGTCTCCGTGCATGCGGCGGCCGAATGGGGCGAGAACCCCGCCGCCTTCGACGCCGCCTGCGAGGCGATCGCCACCGGCGACATCATCATCGCCAACCTGCTGTTCCTCGAAGAGCATGTGCGCCCGATCCTGCCGCATCTCCAGGCCCGCCGCGATGGCTGCGACGCCATGGCCGGCGTGATCGCCGACGCGCAGATCGTCAAGCTGACCCGGATGGGCACGCTCGACATGGCGGCGCCGGATACGGGGATGCGCAAGCTCATCAAGCGGCTGCGCGGCTCGTCGAAGCCCTCGTCCGATTCGGGCGAGAGCAAGATGCGGATGCTGCGCCGCCTGCCCAAGATCCTGCGGTTCATCCCCGGCAAGGCGCAGGACCTGCGCGCCTGGTTCCTGGTGATGCAATACTGGCTGGGCGGCTCGGACGACAATATCGAGGCGATGGTCCGGTTCCTGATCTCGCGCTATTGCCGCGAAGAGCGCTGGCGCGGCGGCGAGGCCCCGGCGCCGCTGGAATACCCGGAGGTGGGGCTTTACCATCCCGACCTGCCCGCCCGCATCACCGAGGATCCCGCCGACCTGCCCTGCCCCGAGGGCGCCACCGGCACCGTGGGCCTGCTGATGATGCGGAGCTACGTTCTGTCTTCGGATACCGCGCATTACGACGAGGTGATCCGACGGCTGGAGGCGCGCGGGCTGCGGGTGCTGCCCGCCTTCGCCGGCGGGCTGGATGGCCGGCCGGCGATCGAGCGTTTCTTCCGCGACGAGAGCGGCGCGCGGATCGACGCGCTGCTGTCGCTCACGGGGTTCTCGCTGGTGGGCGGACCCGCCTACAATGACAGCGACGCCGCCGTGAAGGTGCTGAGCGAACTGGACCTGCCCTATCTCGCCGCCCATCCGCTGGAGTTCCAGACATTGGGCCAATGGGCGAATTCCCCGCAGGGGCTGGGCCCGGTCGAGACGACGATGCTGATCGCGCTGCCGGAACTGGACGGCGCCACCTGCCCCACGGTCTTCGGCGGGCGGCATGGCGCGGAAGGGTGCAAGGGCTGTTCCTATGCCTGTCCCTGCGTGTCGGACGCCCGCGCCATGGCCCCCTGCCTGGAACGGATCGACAGCCTGGCGGAGAAGATCGTCCGCCTGGTGCGCCTGCGCCGGAAGCGCAACGCCGAAAAGAAGGTCGGCATCGTGCTGTTCGGCTTTCCGCCGAACGCGGGCGCGGTGGGCACGGCAGCCTATCTCGGCGTGTGGGAAAGCCTTTTCAACACGCTGCACCGGATGGCCGAGGCAGGCTATGACCTGACCCCGCCCGAGACGGTGGAGGCATTGCGCGACACGGTGCTGGAAGGCAATGCCCGCCAGTTCGGCCAGGAGGCCAACGTGGCGGCTCATGTCGGCGCCGACGAGATCGTGGCCAACACCCCGCCGCTCAAGGCGATCGAGGCGGTCTGGGGCCCGGCGCCGGGCAAGGTGCAATCGGACGGTCGCGGCGTCTTCGTGCTGGGCGCGCATTTCGGCAATGTCTTCGTGGGCGTGCAGCCGGCCTTCGGCTACGAGGGCGACCCGATGCGCCTGCTCTTCGAGAAGGGCTTTGCGCCGACCCACGCCTTCGCCACCTTCTACCTGTGGCTGCGCAACACTTACGGGGCGGACGCGATCGTGCATTTCGGGATGCATGGCGCGCTGGAATTCATGCCGGGCAAGCAGGCCGGGCTGGGGGCGCGCGACTGGCCCGACCGGCTGATCGGCGAGATGCCGAACATCTATCTCTACGCCTCCAACAACCCCTCGGAAGCGAGCCTCGCCAAGCGCCGCTCCGGCGCGGTGACGATCACGCACATGACCCCGCCGCTGGCGGCCTCGGGGCTCTACAAGGGCCTGACCGAGCTGAAGGACAGCCTGACCCGCTGGCGCCGCATGCAGCCCGACGATCCGGCCCGGGCCGAGCTGGAGGCGCTGATCGCCGAGCAGGCCGACGCGGTGGACATGACCGGCCAGCCGCCGCAGGCGCTGTGGCTGAAGCTGCTGGAGACCGAAGACGCGCTGATACCCGAGGGGCTGCATGTCCTGGGGCGCAAGATGCGCCCCGAGGCCAAGGCCGATTACCTGGCGCTGATGGACGGTGCCGATGCCGAGACGAAGGCGCGGGTGGCCGAACTGCTGGACGGCGATCACGAGATCCCGGCGATCCTGCGGGCGCTGGAGGCACGCTATACCGCCCCGGTGCCCGGCGGCGACCTGATCCGCTCAGCCGAGGTGCTGCCCACCGGGCGCAACATCCACGCGTTCGATCCGTTCCGGATGCCCACCGAATTCGCCTGCCGCGAAGGCGCGAAACAGGCCGAGCTGCTGTTGCAGACCCATGCGGAATACCCGCGCAGCATCGCCGTGGTGCTGTGGGGATCGGACAACATAAAGTCCGATGGCGGGCCGATCGCGCAGGCGCTGGCGCTGATGGGCGCCCGGCCGCGCTTCGACAGCTTCGGCCGGCTGGGCGGCGCGGACCTGATCCCGCTGGAGGAGCTGGGCCGCCCGCGCATCGACGTAATCATGACGCTGTCGGGCATCTTCCGCGACCTGCTGCCCCTGCAGACCCGGATGCTGGCCGAGGCGGCCTGGCGCGCCGCCACCGCCGACGAGCCATCGGAGATGAATTTCGTCCGCGCCAACGCGCTGGCCTATGCCGAGCGGATCGGCTGCGACATGGAAACCGCCGCGCTGCGGGTCTTCTCGAATGCCGAGGGCGCCTATGGCTCGAACGTGAACCAGCTGGTGGACAGTTCCGCCTTCGGCGACGAGGACGAGCTGGCCGATGCCTACCAGGCCCGCAAGAGCTTTGCCTACGGGATGGACGGCAAGGCCGCCGCCCGGCCCGAACTGCTGGGCGAGGCGCTGCGCAACGTGGAGATGGCCTACCAGAACCTCGAATCGGTCGAGCTGGGCGTGACCACGGTGGATCACTATTTCGACACGCTGGGCGGGATCAGCCGCGCGGTGAAACGTGCCCGTGGCGGGCAGGAGGCCAAGGTCTACATCTCGGACACGACGCGCGGAAACGGCAAGGTGCGCACCTTGGCCGACCAGGTGGCGCTGGAGACCCGCGCCCGCTCGCTCAACCCGAAATTCTACGAGGCGCTACTGAGCCACGGCTCGGAGGGCGTGCGCCAGATCGAGGCGCAGGTCACCAACACGATGGGCTGGTCGGCGACCACCGGCGCGGTGGAGCCCTGGGTCTACCAGCGGATTTCAGAGACGTTCGTGCTGGACGAGACCATGCGCCAGCGCCTGGCCGATCTGAACCCGGCCGCGTCCAGCCGCATGGCGAACCGCCTGCTCGAAGCCTCGGACCGCGCCTATTGGCAACCCGACGCCGCGACGCTGGCGGCGCTGCAGGCCGCCGCCGACGCGCTCGAGGACCGGATGGAAGGGATCGCGGCGGAATGACCCGGACCCGTGCATATCCCGCGACCGCCAAGGCGGTTCGGCCATCCCTCGGCTGCGCTGACTCTCCCGGGGAAGTTGCGATCAGGACGAAAGACCGGGGGTCCACCCCCGCCCATTTCAGGAAAAGGAGGCGCGCATGAGCCCTCTCGACAGCAAGCTGCCCCCGGCCGCCCGGGCCAATGCCCGCGAGCAGGAGGGTCTGCGCAAGCGCGGCCTGGCCAGCCCCCCCGTGTTGAAGGGACAGGATGGCGAGGGATCAGTGCAGGTGCACCAGGACGCCTCGCTGAAGATCGAGGGCGCCAAGGTGTTCTCGGTCTACGGCAAGGGCGGGATCGGCAAGTCCACCACTTCGTCGAACCTGTCGGCGGCGTTCTCGACGCTGGGCAAGCGGGTGCTGCAGATCGGCTGCGATCCCAAGCATGACAGCACCTTCACCCTGACGGGCCATCTTCAGCCCACGGTGATCGACATTCTCAAGGAGGTGGATTTCCACGCCGAGGAACTGCGGCCCGAGGATTTCGTGACCGTGGGCTACAACGGCGTGATGTGCATCGAGGCGGGAGGCCCGCCCGCCGGCACCGGATGCGGCGGCTACGTGGTGGGCCAGACCGTCAAGCTGCTCAAGCAGCACCACCTGCTGGACGAGACCGACGTGGTGCTGTTCGACGTGCTGGGCGACGTGGTCTGCGGCGGTTTCGCCGCGCCCCTGCAGCATGCCGACCGGGCGGTGATCGTCACCGCAAACGATTTCGATTCGATCTACGCCATGAACCGCATCATCGCCGCGGTCCAGGCCAAGAGCGCCAACTACAAGGTGCGGCTGGCGGGCTGCGTCGCCAACCGCTCGCGCGAGACCGACGAGGTGGACCGCTTTTGCCGGGAAGTGGGCTTCAAGCGCATCGCCCATCTGCCGGATTACGACGCGATCCGCCGGTCGCGGCTGAAGAAGAAGACGCTCTTCGAGATGCCCGACGAGGAGGACATCGTCCTGGCCCGCAAGGAGTACATCCGGCTGGCCGAGACCCTCTGGAACGGCACCGAGCCGCTGGCCCCCGCGCCGCTGGAGGACCGCGAGATCTTCGAACTGCTGGGATTCGACTGAGGCATCCGATGAGCTACGAGGCCACCCGTTCCCGCGTCGAGACCTATTTCGACAAGACCGCCACCCGGACCTGGGAGCGGCTGACCTCCGACGCGCCGGTCAGCCGGATCCGCGAGACGGTCCGGCAGGGCCGCGACCGGATGCGCGCGGACATGCTGGCGCGGCTTCCCGCGGATCTGCGCGGCGCGCGGGTACTGGACGCGGGCTGCGGCACCGGGATGATGACGGCCGAGCTTGCCGCGCGCGGCGCCGAGGTGGTGGCGGTGGACATCTCTCCGCAGCTGGTGGGCATCGCCGAGCGGCGGCTCGATCCTGCGCTGCGGGGCCGGGTGCGCTTCGCCGCGGGCGACATGCTGGATACCGGGCTGGGCCGGTTCGACCATGTCATGGCGATGGACAGCCTGATCTACTACGGCGGCGCCGATATCGCGCGCGCGCTGGACGGGCTGTCGCGCCGCGTCTCCGGGCAGGTCGTCTTCACCGTCGCACCGCGCACGACGCTGCTGATGGCCATGTGGCAGGCCGGCAAGCTGTTCCCGCGCGCCGACCGCTCGCCGGTGATGGTGCCCCACGCGCCCGACGCGATCGCCCGGCGGCTGCTGGACCTGGAAAGCCCCGGCCGCCTGAAGGTGCTCAACCGCGTCTCGGTCGGCTTCTACATCAGCCAGTTGCTGGAGGTCTCGGCATGAGCACCCCCCGCCGTCTCTCGCCGCTCGCGCGGCTCACCACGCAGGTGCTGCCCTTCGCGGACGCCGCCAGTGAGGGGCTGCCGATGGGGCAGCTGCTGCGTCTGTCGCTGTTTCAGATCTCGGTGGGCATGGCGACGGTGATGCTGCTGGGCACGCTGAACCGGGTGATGATCGTGGAGCTGTCGGTGCCTGCGCTGATCGTCGCCGCGATGATCGCGCTGCCGGTTCTGATCGCGCCGTTCCGGGCGCTGCTGGGCTTCCGCTCGGACACCCATCGCAGCGCGCTGGGCTGGAAACGGGTGCCCTATATCTGGTTCGGGTCGCTGTGGCAGATGGGCGGCCTGGCGGTGATGCCCTTCGCGATCCTGGTGCTGGGTGGCCAGCAGGCCGTGGGTCCCGGCTGGGCGGGCGAGGTTCTGGCGGCGGTGGCCTTCCTGATGGCGGGTCTCGGCATGCACATGACCCAGACCGCAGGTCTTGCGCTGGCCGCGGACCGCGCCTCGGAGGAGACGCGCCCGCGCGTCGTCGCCCTGCTTTACGTGATGTTCCTGCTGGGCATGGCGATCTCCGCCATCGTGATCGGCTGGCTGCTGCGCGATTTCGCGCCGCTCACGCTGGTGCGCGTGGTGCAGGGGGCCGCGCTGGCGGGGATCCTGCTGAACCTGGTGGCGCTCTGGAAACAGGAGAAGGTGCGCCCGATGAGCCGCGAGGAGCGCGCCGCGCCCCGTCCGCGCTTCCGCGATGCCTGGGCCGACCTGGCCGCGGGCGGCACCGCCGGGCGGCTGCTTGCAGTCGTGTTCGTCGGCACCATGGCCTTCAACATGCAGGACGTGCTGCTGGAGCCCTATGGCGGCGAGATCCTGGGCCTTTCGGTTTCGGCCACCACGATGCTGACGGCCACCTGGGCCGGCGGCGCCCTTCTGAGCTTTGCGCTGGCTGCGCGGCTGCTGGCCCGGCGCTTCAACGCCTACCGGCTGGCCGGGCTGGGCGCGCTGGTGGGAATCCTGGCCTTTTCCACGGTGATCTTCGCCGCGCCGATGGGATCGGAGACGCTGTTCTTCGCCGGCGCTGCGCTGATCGGGTTCGGCAGCGGGTTGTTCTCCGTCTCCACCCTGATCGCCGCGATGAACATGCCGGTAGAGGGCACCGCTGGCCGTGGCCTTGCGCTGGGCGCCTGGGGCGCGGCGCAGGCCACGGCCGCCGGCCTGTCCATCGCCCTCGGCGGCGGGCTGCGCGACGTCGTCAACGCCTCGGCGCTCTCGGGCGCGCTGGGCGAGGCCCTGAACGACCCGGCCACCGGCTATTCCTTCGTCTACCACATCGAGATCGCCCTGCTGTTCGTGACGCTCGCCGTCCTCGGGCCGCTGGTGAAAACCGCAATCAAACCCGTCGGCGCCACCAGGGACGCGCATGCCCGTTTCGGGCTGGCCGACCTGCCGACATGATCCGCGCCTTCTGAAAGGACCAAGACATGACCGAAACATTCTTTGGACAGTTCGACCTGGCGAGCCTGTCGCTCTGGCTGTTCTACGCCTTTTTCGCAGGACTCATCATCTACCTGCAGCGCGAGAACATGCGCGAGGGCTACCCGCTCGAGGACGATGCGGGCAATCCGTCCGCCAACCAGGGCCCGTTCCCGGTGCCGGAGGACAAGACCTTCATCCTGCCGCATGGGCAGGGCGAACTGGTCGTGCCCTCGGGGCAGACTCCCGAGCGTTCCGACATCGCGCTCGCCCGCACCGCCGAGGTGAACGGCTTTCCCTTCGTGCCCACCGGCGACCCGATGGCCGACGGCGTGGGCCCGGCCTCCTGGGCGCCGCGGCGCGACCTGCCCGAGCTTGACGGCAAGGGTCATCCCAAGATCATCCCGATGGCCGCGACCGAGCATTTCCACGTCTCCGCCGGGCGCGACCCGCGCGGCCTGCCGGTGATGGCCGGCGACGGCGAGGTGGTGGGCGCGATCACCGACATGTGGATCGACGAGCCCGAACAGCTGGTCCGCTACCTGGAGGTGGAACTGGACGCCGCCCATGGCGGCGGCAAGAAGCTGATCCCGATGACGCTGGCCCGCATCAAGTCGGACCGCGTCGCGGTGCGCACCATCTACGGCAAGCACTTCGCCGGGGTGCCGCAGCATGCCTCGCCGCGCCAGGTGACCAAGCTCGAGGAAGACAAGATCTCGGCCTACTACGCCGGTGGCCTGCTCTACGCGAGCGAGGACCGGCTCGAGCCGCAGCTCTGAGTCGAGAAAGGAACGAACCCATGTCGCATGACGATTTCGCCTTCGAACCCGTGAAGGGCCTGCCCGAGACGCCCCCCGAGGGGGAGCGCATCCTCTGGCAGGGCCGCCCGGACTGGTGGGCACTGGCCCGCGAGTCGCTCAACATGTACTGGGTGGCCGGCTATTTCGTGCTGCTTGCGGTGTGGCGCTTCGTGACCGTGGTGGACCGGATGCCGCTTGCAGAGGCGCTTTCGGTCTCCACCCCCTTCCTCGTGATGGGGCTGATCGTCTGTGCCCTGTTGGCCGTCCTGGCCTGGGTGCAGGCGCGTGCCACCGTCTACACCATCACGAACCGCCGCGTCGCCATGCGTGTCGGCGCGGCGCTGACCGTCACGCTCAACCTGCCCTATACCCAGATCGCCAACGCGAACCTGGTGCTGCGCAGCCGCGGCACCGGCACGATCGCGCTCGAACTGATGGGCGATACCCGGCTGAGCTACCTAGTCTGCTGGCCGCATGTGCGGCCCTGGCATTTCCGCACACAGCCCGCGCTGCGCTGCATCCCAGAGGCAAAGGCGGTGGCGGAACTGCTGGCCGAGGCCGCCGAGGCCCGCGTGTCCACCCCCGAGATCAAGCGCGCCGTGCCTCCCGTCCGGGACAGCGCGGCCGTGGCCGCCGAATAAGCCCTCCAACCGGAGACAGAGACGATGTCCGATACCACCCACCACCGCGCCCCCCGGATCCACGCCAACCGCGACGAGTTGATCCCGCGGCTGATGCTGCGCGCGATGTTCGGGCTCGTCCTCGCCGTGCTGGTGATCGTCACCCTCGCCGTGGTGACCGGGCGCGCGCCCACCTCGACCCCGCCGGAAAGCCCGGTGACCCATTCCCGCGTCCTCCTGCTGGATGGCGACATGTCGGGTGCCGCCACCGTGCGCGCCGCCGACGGCTCGCTGATCGCCGACCTGTCGGCCGAGGAAGGCGGATTCGTTTCCGGTGTCTATCGCGTCCTCGTGCGCGAACGCACCAAGCACCGCGTCGCACTCGACGGCCCGGTGGAACTGATGCGCCACGAGAACGGGCGCGTCACCATCGTCGACCCCTCGACCGGCTGGAAGGCCGATCTCATGGGCTTCGGCGAAGACAACGCCAGGGCTTTCGCCAGGCTCCTGGTCGAGTGAGAGAAAGGGAACCGAAATGGGACTACTGACACGCGAGATCGAACGGGCCCCGTGCACCGTCGAGATCAGCCACAAGTTCGAGAGCCTGCATGCGCATCTGCGCTTCAACAACGGCGCCGTGATCCATCCCGGTGACGAGGTCAAGGTGGAGGGGCCCGAGATCATGGCCCCCTTCGGCGAGATCGTCACCGAGGACCGCGAGGCCATCATCATCCGCGCCAGCAAGCTGGAACGCCTCTGGACCCGCCTGACCGGCGATATCGAGGTGATGGAGCTGTGCGAATTCTCCTTCTCCGAGGAGGTCGAGCTATGAACATGCAGGCCCCCGCCCATTCCGCCGACGCCGCCACCGCCGAAGAGGCGCTGGCCGTCCAGGAGAAGCTGGACAGCACGTTCGCCACCGAGGTGGCGATGCAGGACACCCTGCTGACCCCGCGCTTCTACACCACCGATTTCGACGAGTTGGACGCGATCGACGTCTCCTCCGTCCGCGAGGACTGGGACCGGCTCATCGCGCAGATGGAATCGGACCCCAACAAGGGTCATTTCAAGAAGAACGAGGACTGGGACCAGGTCGACTGGGACGGCATGGACCCGACCCTGCGCAAGGAATTCATCGACTTCCTGATCTCCTCCTGCACCGCCGAATTCTCTGGCTGCGTGCTCTACAAGGAGATGAAGCGCCGGGGCTCCAACAAGGACGTCACCCAGCTGTTCCAGCTGATGGCGCGCGACGAGGCCCGGCACGCGGGGTTCATCAACGACGCGCTGCGCGAGGCGGGCGTGGCGGTGAACCTTGGATTCCTGACCCAGAAGAAGAAATACACCTACTTCCGGCCCAAGTTCATCTACTACGCAACCTACCTGTCGGAAAAGATCGGCTATGCCCGCTACATCACGATCTTCCGCCACCTGGAGGCCAACCCCGAGCACCGGTTCCACCCGATCTTCAAGTGGTTCGAGGAATGGTGCAACGACGAGTTCAGCCACGGCGAGGCCTTCGCCCTGCTGATGAAGACCGACCCGAAGCTGACCTCGGGGCTGAACGTCTACTGGATCAAGTTCTTCCTCACCGCGGTCTATGCCACGATGTATGTCCGCGACCACCAGCGCCCCGCCTTCCACAAGGCGTTGGGCGTCGATCCCGACTGGTATGCGCATGAGGTCTACACCAAGACCTCCAAGCTCTCCGAGCAGATCTTCCCGATCACGCTCGATATCGAGCATCCGCGCTGGCAGAAGGGGCTGGAGCGGCTGCAACGGGCGAACGTGGACCTGGCCCGCGCCAGGAAGGGCAGCGGCCCGGGTGCGAAGCTGAAGCAATGGGGCGCCAGCGCGCGCGCCGCGATGGCCTTTGTCTCGCTCTACACGATCCCGGCGAAGAAACACCGCGTTCCCCAAAGCACCCGTCTGGAGCCCGCCTACTGATGTTGGAACTCGGCTGGATCGCAGCGCTTTGCGCGCTCTTCGCCTGGTGGTTCTCCACCGGGGCGATCCTTGCCGTGGTCAGACTGGCCGACCGGCACGGCCCGCGCGCCTGCGCCGCCGCCACGTTGCTTGCGCTGCCCCTGCTGGGCGTGGGGGTCTGGGGCTATGTGACAACCCTGCCGATGCAGGGCCACATGGCCGTCTACGGCGCCTTCCTGTCGGCGCTTGCGATCTGGGGCTGGATCGAGCTGGCCTTCCTGACGGGCCAGGTGACCGGCCCGATGGCGCGGCCCTGCCCGCCCGGCGTGACCGAGGGCGAACGCTTCATCCGCGCCTGGGGCACCATCGCCTATCACGAGATGCTGCTGGCGGGCATGCTGCTGGCCATGGCGCTTTACGGCTGGGGGGCCGAGAACCTGTTCGGCCTGTGGACCTTCGCGGTGCTGTTCTTCGCCCGCATCTCGGCCAAGCTCAACCTGTTCTACGGCGTGCCCAAGATCAACGTGGAGTTCATTCCCCAGGCACTCGCCCACCTGCCCAGCCATTTCCGCACCGGGCGCATCAACCGCCTGTTCCCGCTCTCGGTCTCGGCGCTTACCGCTGCCACCGCCTGCTGGCTGGAACGGATCATTGCGACGGACAGCACGGCGAGCCTGGTGGGCTTCTCGCTGCTGGCCGCGATCACGGCGCTCGCGCTGCTGGAACACTGGCTGATGGTGATCCCGTGGCAGGACGCGAAACTCTGGCGCTGGATGCTTCCCGAGCGCCACAACCAGAACAACAAGACGTACGGACCGGAGGACGTTCATGGACTTTGACATTCTATTCCAGGGGCAGCTGGACGCCCTTCGCCAGGAAGGCAACTACCGCACCTTCGCAGAGCTCGAACGTCAGTGCGGGCAGTTTCCCCGCGCCCGCTGCCACGACGCAGAGATGCCCGACGAGGTGACGGTCTGGTGCTCGAACGACTATCTCGGGATGGGCCAGAACCCGGTCGTCACCGAGCGGATGAAGGAGGTGATCGACAGCTGCGGCGCGGGAGCCGGCGGCACGCGCAACATCTCGGGCACCAATCACCACCATGTGCTGCTGGAGCGCGAACTGGCCGACCTGCACGGCAAGGAATCGGCGCTGCTGTTCACCTCCGGCTACGTGTCGAACTGGGCGGCGCTGTCCACGCTGGGCGCCCGGCTGCCCGACGCCGTGATCCTGTCCGACGCGCTCAACCACGCCTCGATGATCGAGGGGATGCGCCATGCGCGCTGCCAGAAGGTGATCTGGAAGCATAACGACCCCGAGGACCTCGACCGCAAGCTGGCCGCCCTGCCCGCCAACGCACCCAAGATCGTGGCCTTTGAAAGCGTCTACTCGATGGATGGCGACATCTGCCCGATGCAGGAGATCGTCGAGGTGGCGGAAAAGCACGGCGCCATGACCTACCTGGACGAGGTGCATGCGGTGGGCCTCTACGGCCCGCGCGGCGGCGGCGTATCCGAGGAACTGGGCCTCGCGGATCGCATCACCCTGATCGAGGGCACGCTGGGCAAGGCCTATGGCGTGGTCGGCGGCTACATCACCGGCTCGGCGGCGCTGTGCGACTTCATCCGCAGCTTCGCCAGCGGCTTCATCTTCACCACCGCCCTGCCGCCGGCGGTGGCCGCGGCGGCGCAGGCCTCCATCGCGCATCTGAAGGTGTCCGAGATCGAACGCCAGCGTCAGCGCCGCAACGTGGCGCGGCTGCGCGCCGGGCTCGACCGCGAGGGTATCCCGCACCTGGACAATCCCAGCCACATCATCCCGGTGATGATCAAGGATCCGGTCAAGTGCCGGATGCTGGCCGACATCCTGATGCGCGACTGGGGCATCTACGTGCAGCCGATCAACTATCCCACCGTGCCCAAGGGCACCGAGCGGCTGCGCTTCACCCCCTCGCCCTATCACACCGACGCCGACATCGATCACCTGGTGCGCGCGCTGGCGGTGCTGTGGAAGCAATGCGCCATCGCGCACGCGGTCGCCTGAACAGGGGGCGCGCCCCGGCCCCTGATCGGGGCTTCCTCTCGAAAAGCGCCCGCCAGGGCGCGCCAAGCGCTGCCGACTGCCGCCGTTGACATCCCCGCCCCGCCCGGCGAAGCCTCAAGGCGACACAGGAGGGCGGGGCATGAGCGGACAGTGGGAATTCTGGATCGACCGGGGCGGCACCTTCACCGACATCGTCGCCCGCCGCCCCGACGGCCAGGTCGTCACCCACAAGCTTTTGTCCGAAAACCCCGCCCGCTACCGGGATGCCGCCGTGCAGGGCATCCGCGAGCTGATGGGGCGGGACAGCTTTCCCGAAGGTTCGATCCGCGCCGTCAAGATGGGCACCACCGTCGCGACCAACGCCCTGCTCGAACGCAAGGGCGAGAGGGTCCTGCTGCTCATCACGCGCGGCTTCCGAGACCTGCTGGAGATCGGCTACCAGTCGCGCCCGCGGCTCTTCGACCTGCATGTGCGCCGGCCCCGACTGCTCTACGAGCGGGTCGCGGAGATGGACGAGCGGCTGGACGCGGAGGGCCGGGTTCTGCGCCCGCTGGACGAGGCCGCCACCCGTGCCACGCTGAAATCGGCCCGCGCCGAGGGGATGACGGCAATCGCCATCGCCGGGCTGCACGCCTATCTGAACCCGGAGCACGAGGCCCGCGCCGCCGCGATCGCCGCCGAGGAAGGTTTCACCCAGATCAGCACCAGCCACGAGGTCAGCCGCCTGATAAAGCTGGTGGGCCGGGGCGACACCACCGTCGTGGATGCCTATCTCTCGCCCATCCTGCGCCGCTACGTGGACCAGGTGGCCGGGGCGCTGGATCTGGGCCGCGCCTGCGCCTGGTTGGGCTTCATGCAATCCTCGGGCGGGCTCACCGATGCGCGGCTCTTCCAGGGCCGCGACGCGATCCTGTCGGGCCCGGCGGGCGGGATCGTGGGCATGGTCAAGACCGGCGAGGCGGCGGGGCATGACCGGCTGATCGGCTTCGACATGGGCGGCACCTCCACCGATGTGAGCCATTATGCCGGCGCCTACGAGCGCAGCTTCGAGACCGAGGTGGCCGGTGTGCGCATGCGCGCGCCGATGATGGACATCCACACCGTCGCCGCCGGGGGCGGGTCGATCTGCAAGTTCGAGGACGGCCGGTTCCAGGTCGGCCCCGAAAGCGCCGGCGCCGATCCCGGCCCGGCCTGCTACCGGCGCGGCGGGCCGCTCACCGTGACCGATTGCAACGTGATGCTGGGCAAGCTGACGCCCGCGCATTTTCCCGCCGTGTTCGGCCCCGGCGGCGACCAGCCGCTTGACGCCGAGACGGTGCAGGAGAAATTCGCGGAGCTGGCCGGGGAGGTCGCGCAGGCGACCGGCGAGGCGCCCCGCAGCCCCGAGGAAATGGCCGAGGGCTTCCTGCGCATCGCGGTGGACAACATGGCCAACGCGATCAAGAAGATCTCGGTGCAGCGCGGCCATGACGTTACCCGCTACACCCTGCAATGCTTCGGCGGCGCGGGCGGCCAGCACGCCTGTCTCGTGGCCGACGCGCTGGGCATGCGCCGGGTGCTGATCCACCCGCATGCCGGCGTGCTTTCGGCCTACGGAATGGGGCTGGCCGAAGTGCGCGCCATGCGCGAGGCGCAGGTGGACACCCCGTTGGCAGATCATGGCACCGCCGTGGCGCAGCTCGAAGGCATCTCGGCCGAGGCGCGCGACGAGGTCGCCGCCCAGGGACCGGGCACGATTCGGGTCGAGGCGCGCGCGCATCTGCGCTACGACGGCGCGCACCAGCCGCTGGAGGTGGACTGGGGCAGCGCCGAGGAGATGCAGGCCCGTTTCGAGGCGGCGCACCGGGCGCGCTTCGGCTTCCACTCGCCCGAGCGGGCGATCTGGTTCGAGATGGTCAGCGCCGAGGCCATCGGCGAGACGGGCGAGCGCCCCGGCCCGCAGCCCACCGGCCCGGGCGGCCCGCCCCTGGCTCATGTTCCCGTCCACCTGCGGGGCGCTCGGGGCGATGTGCCGCTCTACGACCGCGCCATGCTGGCTGCCGGGCAGCGTATCGAGGGCCCCGCGATCGTGACCGAGCCCACCGGCACGAACATGGTGGAACCGGGCTGGACCGCCCGGGTGGACGACCTGGGCAACCTCTTGCTGGAACGCGCGGGCGCAGCGCCCCGCGCGCCCGCGGCGGGCACCGAGGCCGACCCGGTCCTGCTGGAGGTCTTCAACAACCTCTTCATGTCGGTGGCGGACCAGATGGGCGCCACGCTGGAAAAGACCTCCTGGAGCGTGAACATCAAGGAGCGGCTGGATTTCTCCTGCGCGATCTTCGACGCGGCGGGCGACCTCGTGGCCAACGCCCCGCATGTGCCGGTGCATCTCGGCTCCATGTCGGACGCGGTCCGCAGCGTGATGCGCGCGAATGCCGGCCGGATCGCCGAGGGCGACGCCTTCATGCTGAACTCGCCCTACAATGGCGGCACGCATCTACCCGATGTCACCGTGATCACCCCGGTCTTCGTCGGGGACGGGATCGCCTTCTGGCTGGGCGCGCGCGGGCATCATGCCGATATCGGCGGGCGCACCCCCGGCTCCACCCCGCCCGACAGCACCCGGATCGAGGAGGAGGGTGTCCTGATCGACAATGTCCGTCTGGTCTCGGGCGGCCGCTTCCTGGAGGAAGAGGCGCGCGCGGTGCTGGGCTCGGGCCGCTACCCCGCGCGCAATATCGGCCAGAACCTGGCGGACCTGAAGGCCCAGGTCGCCGCGAACGAGACCGGGCGGCGCGAGCTTCTGAAGGTGGTGGAAAGCTACGGGCGCGCGGTGGTCGAGGCCTATATGGGCCATGTCCAGGACAATGCCGAGGAAAGCGTGCGCCGGGTGATCGACCGGCTTTCCGACGGGCGGTTCCGCTACGAGATGGACCACGGCGCGGTGATCGAGGTGGCCGTGCGGGTGGACCGCGCCGCGCGCGAGGCGGTGATCGACTTCACCGGCACCAGCCCGCAGCATTCCGGCAACTACAACGCGCCGCTGGCGATCTCGCACGCGGTGGTGCTCTATGTCTTCCGAACGCTCGTGGGGTCCGAGATCCCGCTGAACGAGGGCTGCCTGAAGCCGCTGCGCATCGTGGTGCCCGAAGGCTCGATGCTGAACCCGGCCCCGCCCGCGGCGGTAATCGCCGGCAATACCGAGGTCAGCCAGGCCATGTGCAACGCGCTTTACGGCGCCTTGGGCGCGATGGCGGGCAGCCAGGCGACGATGAACAATTTCGTCTGGGGCAACGAGGTGTTCCAGAACTACGAGACGATCGCCGGCGGCACCGGCGCCGGGCCGGGCTTCCCCGGCTGCGACGCGGTGCAGAGCCACATGACCAACACCCGCATGACCGATCCGGAAGTGCTGGAGAAACGCTTCCCCGTGCGGCTGGAAGAGTTCGGGATCCGGCAGGGATCGGGCGGGGCCGGGCAATGGCCGGGCGGCAACGGCGCCCGGCGGCGGCTGCGTTTCCTGGAGCCGGTGACGGTGACCACCCTTTGCGGCCACCGGCGGGTGCCGCCCTTCGGCGCGGCGGGCGGCGCTCCGGGCGCGCTGGGCCGCAATTGGGCGGAACTGCCCGACGGAAAGCGGATCGAACTGGACGGAAATGCCGAGATCGACCTGCCCGCGGAGGCTGTGTTCGGGCTGGAGACACCGGGAGGCGGCGGCTGGGGCCGGGGCTGACCCGTCCGTCCCGCGCCGGACGCGTTTTCGAAAACGCGTCTCCCGCCGTCGCGCCCCGATCCCGACCGCCGGACGCCCGGTATCCTGCGCGCCCGCCTGATCCGGGCGCACCGCGCGCCTTGCAAGGCGCGCCCAAGGCGTGTCGACACGCCTTGCGCACCGCCTCATTCCGCCGCGATCAGCACCGCCTCGACGCGACGGTTGGCCTCGCGCCCGGCCTCCGTCAGGTTCGATGCCACCGGCGCGAGATAGCCCATCCCCTCGGCCTGCAACTGCCCCGCGGGCACTCCGTGGCGCACCGCCAGCCGGTCGCGCACCGATTCCGCCCGCAGCCGCGACAGCGCGATATTGCCGTCCAGCGCGCCCACCGCATCCGTGTGGCCCACCAGCGCCACCACCCGCGCCGGGTTTGCCCGCAGCCAGGCTGCCAGCTCGGCGAGCGAGGCGTAGTCGCCCTCCTGCAAATCGGACGAGCCGGTGTCGAAGGACAGATCCGCCAGCACCGCGTGACCGCGCTGAACCAGCGCCTCCAGCAGCGGCGTGCCCGCCGCCGGCGGCGGCCCCGCGCCATCGTCGCGCACCGCCAATCCGCCGCCCGCGGGTGCGACATGCACGATCTGCACGAAACCCGCCGAGGACGAGCGACTGACAAGCACCGAGACGTGATCCGTCACCTCGCCCCCGATGGCCCGCAGCGCGGCAAGGAAACGGTAACGCGTCAGGTCGACATGCATCGCGGGCGCGGGCAGAACCTCGGTCGAGAAGCGGAAATCGAAGCCTCCGCAGCCCTGCGCCTCGCACTCGAAGGCTATCTCGAAGCCCTCGGCCTCCAGTTGCGCGCGCAGCGGTGCGAGAATCTGCAACGTGGTCAGCGACTGGCCCGGCACCCGCCAGCCCTGCCGCGTCACGGTGCCCTCGGCCCGGATCACGGGCATCGCACCCTCGGCCCACGGGCCCACGGGCAGGGCGTAGCTGCCAGGGTCCGCCACCGCCTCGGCGTTCAGCCGTGCGCCTCCCGGCAACGACAATTCCAGCGCAGCGGCGCCGCCCGCGGCCAGGCCCAGCGCCAGCAGCGCACCGGGAAAAATCCTAGCGAGCCTGCGAGTGATACTCTGCATTCGGGCGCATGTCGGTCGCGCTGGCCACGCGGTTGGTCATGTTGAAGAAGGCCGCGACACTGGCGATGTCCCAGATATCGCGCTCGGAAAAACCGACCGAGCGCAGCGCCTCGCGGTCGAACTCCTCTATCTCGGCGCTGGCCCGGGTGATCTTCTCGGCGAAGGCCAGCATGGCGCGCTTGCGCGGCTCCAATTCGGCGGCACGCCAGTTCATGACCATCATCTCGCCCAGCACCGGGTCGCCCGACAACTCGCGCACCGCCGCGCCATGGGCCGTCAGGCAGTAGAAGCACTTGTTGATGGAGGACACCACCACCGCGATCATCTCGCGCTCCAGCTTGCTGAGCCCGCTCTGGCCCAGCATCAGGTCGTTGTACATCGCGGTGAAGGCGTCCAGCTTGGCGATGTCGAACGCATAGGCACGCAGCACGTTGGGGACCATCCCCAGCTTTTCCTGGCAGAGGTCGAAATATTTCCGAGTCTGCTCGGGCAGCGGATCGGCCATCGGCAGGTCCAGCGCGGTGGGGCGTGTCTGGTCAGTCATTCCGGGCGGTCTCCGTCTCGGGCTTGATGCGGTAGTGATAGCCCCCAGACTGACGCATCCCGAGCCCGGCATAAAGGGCATTCGCCCCTGCATTGGCCTCGGTGCAGAATGCCGCCACCTCGCCCGCGCCGTGATCGGCGGCCCAGAATGCCGCGGCGCGCATCATCCATCCGCCCACGCCCTGCTTGCGCTGGTGCGGCAGGATCTCCAGCGCGTGCACCATGGCCACCCCGTCGTGGATGGCGACGAAGCCCGCGCCGGCGGGCTTGTCCCGGTGCCGCCCCAGAAGCCCGGTCTTCGGCCCGGCGGCCCGGTCCATCACAGCCTGCCGCGCCGGGCCGATGCCGCCTTGCGCCCAGATTTCGCGCATGATCTGCAACGGCTCCCAGACGGTCAGCGCCGTGACCCGGGGCAACGGACGGTCGGTCAGCAGCGCCACCGGCATCACCCACATCACGGTGGGATCGACCACCGCGTAGCCCCGCGCCGCCAGCAGCCCGTCGAGTGCGGTATCAGCCGGCCCGATCCGGAACAGCGGCGCCTGCTTCATCTCGGCCATGGCGGTCTCTGCGGCGGGAATGTCCGCCTCGGTCACCGGGTCCAGTGCAATCGCGGCGGAGACCCGCTTGCCCCCGCCCTGTCCGTCGCGGATCGCCCAGGGGCCCTCGCGCCGCGCGGAGGCGGCGGGCCAGGTGGCCTCGCATACGGCCAGAAGCCGCAACGCCGAGGCGGTCATTGCCCGAACATCCCGGCAAGGCGCATCATCGCCGCGTCGAGACGCGCGCGGTCCTGCCCCCGGATCACCACGTTGGCGCCGTAGACCCCGTTCTGGATGAACGGGTAGGAGCCGAAGGAGAGATCGGGAAACTCCGCCGCCAGATCGCCCAGCGGGCCGGCGATATCGCCCTCGCCCCGGTCGATCCGCAGCGTCTGCGACAGAAGCGGGGCGCCGCCGGTAATCGTGGGCAGCACGCTGGCCACCATCGCCTCGAAAACGGCGGGCACGCCCGCCATCACGTGCACGTTGCCGAGGGTGAAGCCGGGCGCGGCGGAAACCGGGTTCTCGATCAGCGCGGCCCCATCGGGGATGCGCGCCATCCGCAGCCGTGCCGCGTTCAGCTCCTTGCCCTGCGCGTCGTAGTAGGCCTGCAGGATCGCGCGGGCATCGTCGCGCACCGCAATGGGTGCGCCCATCGCCTCGGCCACCGCCTCGGCGGTGATGTCGTCATGGGTGGGCCCGATCCCGCCGGAGGTGAACAGGTGATCCACCGACGCCGCCAAATCGCGCACGGCCGCCACGATCGCCTGCGCCACGTCCGGCGCCACCCGCACCTCGCGCAGGTCCACCCCCGCGCGGGTCAGTTCACCGGCGAGATGGTGCATGTTTGAATCGCGGGTGCGGCCCGTGAGGATCTCGTCCCCGATCACGAGCATCGCGGCGGTTGGGTTCGGCATCGGGCGCTCCTTGCCTGAGGGTCACTGCCGGTATAAGCGCCACTCCATGCGCTTTCAAACCCCCCTCGTGCCGGCGGTCCTGCTGCGCCGCTACAAACGCTTCCTGGCCGAGGCGCGATTGGAGGACGGGCGCGAGGTGACGGCCCATGTGGCCAATCCCGGCTCGATGCTGGGTCTGGCAGAGCCCGGCACGCGGATCTGGCTGGAACCCAACGACGACCCAAGGAAGAAACTGAAATGGGCCTGGCGGCTGGTGGAGCATCCGGGCGGGCATTTCACCGGCGTCGATACCGGCGCGGCAAACCGCTTGGTCCGCGCCGCGCTCGAGGCGGGCGCCCTGCCCGATCTTGCGGGCCACGACACGTTGCGCGCCGAGGTGAAATACGGCCAGAACAGCCGCATCGACTTCCTTCTGTCGCGCGCCGGCCGGCCGGACATTTACCTGGAGGTCAAATCCGTCACCTTGTCGCGCGTACCGGGCCTGGCGGAATTTCCCGACAGCGTCACCGCCCGCGGCACGAAGCACCTGCGAGAACTGGCGCAAATGGTGCGCGAGAGGCATCGCGCGGCGATGCTCTACCTGGTGCAGCGGACCGATTGCTCCCGCGTCGGGGTCGCGGCGGATATCGACCCGGGCTACGCCGCCGCCTTCGCCGAGGCGCGCAGCGCGGGCGTGGAGGTGTTCGCGCTGGGCACGAGGATCACGCCCGATGCCATCCACCCTGCAACCGCGCTCCCGATGAGCGAGAGCCGATGATCCCCGGCCTTCGGTGAAGCCGGTTTGAGACGGTTCCGGCCGATCGCCGCGTTCCGGGCCCCGCCGCAAGATGCGCGATGCGCCGGAGACGATGAAGCCGCAACACCGCTTCGCCACGCGGGTCCGGAGACGGGTCCGTCAGGGCCCTTTCCGACCGGGGCTCAGTGCAGCAGCCGCTGCTGCGCGGGATGCGTCGCCCGGATGGCGTAGCGCGCGGCGAACGTCAGCACGGCCGCGATCAGGGCCGGATCGTTGCGCCCCTCGGCAAGCGCCGCCACTTCGCAACGCGCAGCCGCCGTCGCGTCGCGCCGCATCGCCGCGAGTAGGCGCAGCAACCGCGCCTCGTCGGGCGTTGCCCACTGGCGCGCGGCCAGCGACAGCGCGTCCATCGTGCGGAACGGTGCTTGTCTCGTGTCGGCCAGCGCGTAGAGAATCGGCAGCAACCCGGTCACCACTACCGGCCCGCGCACCGGCCCCCAGCGCTCGGAGGCGATGGCGAAAGCGGTGTGCCATGCCGGACCGCCGGGCGCGGCAAAGCCCGCGCAAAGGTGGCGCAGCACCGCGAGAACACCCGTCTCGAACGCGTCGAGCCCCAGGTCGCGGACCGCGACATCGTCACAGGGCGCCGGGCTGGCCACGCTCCGGAAGGCGCGGTCCGCCGACGGCTCGGCGCCCGCCTCCGCCCGCGCACCCGTCGCGCGGGGGTCGTCCGAGAGGGGCGACGGGTGCGCCATGCTCCGCCAATCCGCAGTCATCGCGCGTCACCGGCGACCGGCTCGGGCCGGATTTTCCCGGGGGCGTTCGCGCACGGGGCGAAAGCCTGAGCCGCCAGCAGCGCCAGCGCCTCCGTCACGCGCTCCGCCGCGTTGCCTTCGCACAGCAGCACCGCATGGGCCCGGGCCGCCTCGGGACGGTCGCGGGAAATGGCGCGCAGCGCACTCATCAGCAGGCGTTCATGCGACGTGACGTGAAGCGCGCAGGACGGGCATTCGGGCGTGTTGAACCGAAACCCGGATTGCCGGGCCTGGCGCAGCGTCTGCATCACCCCCAGCGCCGCAACCGCCACATGCGGCCCACGCTCGTCCCCGAACGCCTCCAGCGCCGCCGCGATCCCGCCGATCCATCCCTGTTGGGCCGGCGCGGCGAAGCTGACGCAGTAATGGCGGATCACCCGCAACACGGCACGCTCCCCTGCGCTGTATCCCAGATCCGCGACCGGCAAGCCGCGGTCTGTCTCATGGCAGGATTTCGGTGAATGGCGCATCGTCCCTCCTGTTCCGGCGCGGACAGCGCCGTCTCGTCATATCGGTTCACGGGTGGTGCCTTGCGGAACGGAGGTTCGGCTGGGTGTTCCCCATTTCTTGACTACTTCTGTCGGAATTTCAAGCGCGATCTCGCGATACCCATCCGCAGGGCCCGAAAACCCCTTGCATCACGGCGCTGGAAGCGCCTACATCGCGCTTTCCATCCAATTTTATTTTCATTTTTACTTGCATATGATATTAATGAATCGACTCGAGCGACCAACAGGGAGACAAATCAATGACACTGCTCGGACGAACTCTCGGCGCGGCGGCGCTCTGCATCGCGGCGACCACGGCGCAGGCGCAGGACTTCTACAAGATGGGCACACTGGCGCCCGGCGGCACGATCTACACGATCACCGCTGGCTTCGCGCAGGCGGTCTCGCGGCATGTGCCGGACGTGGAGGTGCAGGTGAACGCCTCCGGCTCGGCGGCGCAGCACATGCTGGCCGCCGCGCGGGGCGAGCTGGATTTCTTCATGTCGTCCACAATCCTCTATCACCACATGTCCAACGGCACGGCGATGTATGCCAAGATCGAGAATGCGCCGGAACTCGCGCAGGAACTCCGCGGGATCTTCAACTTCCCGGTGGGCGCATGGCATGCGCTGGTCTACGCCGATTCCGGGATCGACAGCTTCGATGACATCACCGGCAAGACAGTGTTTCTCGGCCCGCCCTCGGGCGGGGCCACCGCCTTCACCCAGGCGATCGTCGAAGGGGCAACCAGCCTCAAGGCGGAAGAGGATTTCGAGGTCGCCAAGATGGGCTTCGAGGCCGCGCAGCAGGGCTTTCAGGATCGGCGCATCGACGTGCTGATCTTCCCCTCGCTGGTGCCCGGGGCCTATGTGCAACAACTGGCCCTGACCAACGATCTCAAGCTCCTGTCGCTGAAGCCGGAGGATTTCGACAAGCCCGGCGTGCAGAAGGCCATGTCGGCCCCCGGCCGCTCGCGCGAGGTGATCGCCCCCGGCGATTACGAGGGCGCGCTGGCCAATGACGGCGAGGTGCTGACCGTGGGCGCCTGGATCGGCGTCGGGGCCCGCACCGCGCTGGACGAGGACCTTGTCTACCAGGCCACACGTGCGTTTTGGGAGAACATCGCGGACCTGCACGAGCAGGGGCCGGCCTTCCGCTCGATCACGCCCGAATCGGGGCTGCGCGAGATCAACATGCCGCTGCATCCCGGCGCACTGCGCTACTACGAGGAATTGGGGCTGGACATCCCCGCCGCGGGGCGCGGCTGATTCCGAAGGCGCGGGCCCCCCGGGCCCGCGCCCGCCCGCAAAGCCACCCGAACACGCACGACCCCAACAAGAAGGAATACCCGATGCGCCTCGACATTCTCGGGTCCGCGGCGGCCTTGCCCGACCCCGACCGCTACCATACCTCGATGGTGCTCACCGTCGGCGGGCGGCCCTACCTGATCGATTGCGGGCAGGGCGCGACGCACCAGATGATGCGCGCCAATATCGACCCGGTCGAGGTGAACCACGTCTTCATAACGCATCTGCATTACGACCATACCGCCGATTTCCCGTTCTTCCTGATCTCCACCTGGATGGGCGACCGGCAGACCGCGCCGCTGGTGATGGGCCCCGAGGGAACTGCCGATTTCGTGGGCCACCTGTTCGAGGGCGGCGCCTTCGACATCGACATCCGCGCCCGCGCCGCCTACCCCAAGCGGCAGGCCAACCTCCATGTGCTGCGCCCGGATGTGCGGGTGCTGAAGCCGGGCCCCGTCTACGAGGATGACCGCGTGCGCGTCACCGCCGCCTATGCCGAGCACATCCCGCGCGAGCTGACCGAATGTTTCGCCCTCGCCTTCGAGGCGGAGGGCAAGAAGATCGTCTTTTCCAGCGATACCGCCCCCTCGCAGGCGGTGGAGGACCTGGCCCGGGGCGCCGACCTGCTCGTGCATGAATGCACCTTCCCGCGCAGCGCGCTGGAATACCGTGACAAGGTGGGCGTGGGCACCTCGGCCCATACCAGCCCCACCGACCTCGGCAAGATCGCCAGCCGGGCCGGCGTCAAGAGCCTGATCGCCACGCATTTCGGCCATTTCGACGCCACCAACCCGATGCTGAAGAAGATCCTGCGCGACCACTTCCCGCTGGAGATGGTGGGCCCGCACATGTTCGACGAGATGGTCGAGGATATCCGCCGCGACTATGACGGCCCGCTGCAGCTGGCGCGAGACCTCTCGCGCTTCGAGTTATGAGCGACGGGCCCGCGGATATCGCGTCGTGGCGGCGGCTTGCCGCCATGACGATGGGAGCCGGCCTCGCCGCTCTGACGCTGTGGACGGCGACCTTCGGCGGGCTCTCGGAATTCCTGCTCCGCGGCCTCGTGCTCTGGAGCGCCGGGATCGCGGTGGTGCTGCTCCAGCCCGGCCCCTTCGGGCGCAGGCTGGGCGGACTGATGGACATCGCGCTGGCCGCGGTCTTCTCCGTCGCGATCCTGTGGTTCCTGCATCTGAGCGAAGAGCTCTGGTCGGGCCTCTACATCCTGTCGGCGACTGACCGGGTCATGGCGCTGGCGGGCCTGGTGACGCTTCTGGAGCTGACACGGCGGGCCATCGGAGCGCCGCTGGCGATCATCGCGGCGCTCAGCCTCGTCTACGCATTGTTCGGCGACAGCCTGCCCTGGATCTTCCGGCACGCGGGCTACAGCCTCTCGGCAGTGTCGCAGACCGTGTGGTTCAGCCTGGACGGCGTCTTCGGCCTCGCCGCCGCCGTGATGGTCAGCCTGGTCTTCGTCTACATCGTCTTCGGCGCGGTGCTGGAAAGCACCGGCGCGGGGGCGAACATGCTGCGCGTGGCGACGCGCTCGACCGAGGGCTTCCGCGGCGGCGCGGCGCATGGCGCCGTGGCCGCGAGCGCACTTTTCGGCACGATCTCGGGCAGCGTCACCGCGAACGTGGTGGGCACCGGCGTCTTCACCATGGGGTTGATGAAGCGGCAGGGCTTCCGCCCGGCCTTCGCCGGCGGCGTCGAGGCCTCGGCGTCCGCCGCCGGGCAATTCCTGCCGCCCGTGATGGGGGCCGCCGCCTTCCTGATGTCCGAACTGGTGGGCATCAGCTACCTGTCGATCTGCATCGCGGCGCTGTTGCCCGCGCTGTTCTTCTTCGGCAGCCTTTTCGTGGGCGTGCGCCTCGAGGCGGCCAGGCAGGGCATGACGCCCGTGCCCCGCGCCGAACGTCGGCCGCTAACGGGCCGCGACATGTGGCAGTCGCTGCTCTTCGTCGTGCCGATCGCCACCATCCTCTTGGTGCTGGTCGGCGGACGGTCGCCGGCCATGGCGGGGGTGCTGGCCGTCGCGGCGGCGATCCTGGTGAGCCTGCTTCTCAACCCAGAGGTGCGGCGCGACCCCCTGCGGCTGCTCAAGGGCCTCGCCCATGGCGGGCTGGCGGGCGCGCGGATCATGGTGGCTGTCGGCGCGATCGGCATCCTGATCGGTGTTCTGAACCTGACGGGTCTCGGCACCCGCGTCGCCGAGACGATCCTGTCCTTCGGGGGCGACGCGCTGCTGCCCTCGCTGATCCTGACCATGCTGGCCAGCATCGTGCTGGGGATGGGGCTGCCCACGCTGCCCGCCTACCTGCTGATCGTGATCCTGGTGGGCCCGGCGCTGGAGCGGCTGGGCGTTCCCCTTCTCGCCGCGCATCTCTTCGTGATGTATTTCGCCGTGTTCTCTGCGCTGACGCCGCCCGTGGCCCTTGCGGCCTTCGCCGCGGCGCCCATCGTGAACGCGCCGCCGACGCAGATCGGCCTCGCCGCGATGCGACTCTCCGCGGCGGGTTTCGTCATCCCCTTCGTGTTCGTCTACGATCCCGCCTTGCTGATCCTTTTCGCGGACGGGCCGGGTGAAACCGTGCTGGTCTGCCTGCGTCTCGCGGGGGCGATCTGGATGATCTCGACGGCGCTCGCGCGGTTTGACGCGGGGCCCCTGCCCGCCTGGGCCGCGCTGCTGCGGCTGGCGGCCGGTCTGGGGCTGGTGACCGCATCGCCCCCCCTTCAAGCGGCCGGGCTTGCCGTGGCCGTCGCGCTCGTACTAGTCGAGAGGCAACAGAGACGACGAACGGGACCGGCGTGATGGGCAGAGAGCAAACGATCAACGGCGCGGAGGAGGCGAAGCTCGATCTGTCGCGTTACCTGCCGCAGATGCTGAACCGCCTCGCGGCCCGGATGAACGAGCGCCTGGCCGAGGAGCTTTCCACGATCGAATTGCCGCTCGCGCATTGGCGAATCCTCGCAATCCTCAACTGGCGCGGCGCCTGCACGCTCAAGGAAATCCGTGAATGGACGGTGATCGATCTTTCCACGGCAAGCCGCGCGGTCAAGCGGCTGGAAGAGGAAGGCTACGTCACCCGCGCGCGGCAGACACACGACCGGCGTGCACGCAGAATCCAGCTCACGCCACAGGGAAAGGCGCGTTATGCGGAGGGCTGGACCATCGTATCCGGGTTCCATGCCCATGTCTTCGCCGACATCCCACCGGACGAACGCGAACGGATGCTGGACCTGATGGCCGGCGCGCTGCATCGCCTCGACCGCTCGGTCTGGGGCAGCTAGACGCCTTCCGGGCCGCCTCGCAACCGTCGCATGACGCGCTCAACCGGCGCCCCGCCGCGTCGCCCGCATGAGCAGCACGGCCGCGCCGAGCGCCGCCAGCGTCCCGGCCCCGGTCAGCATCACGACACCGTGCCAACCCGCCCCCTCCCAGGCCAGCCCGCCCGCATAGCCCAGCGCGCTGGCGCCCTGGTAATAGAAGAACAGGTAAAGGGAAGCCGCCAGCGCGCGGCCCTGCGCGGCGCGGCGGCTGACCCAGCCGCTGGCCACAGAATGGGCCGAGAAGAACCCGAAAGTCAGCACCGCCAGCCCCGCGATCACCAGGGGCAGCCGCTCCGACAGGGTCAGCGCGAGGCCCGCCAGCATCAGCAGCAGCAGCAGCACCAGAAGCCGCGCGGCCGCCACCCGGGCCAGCATCGCGCCCACCAGCGTCGGCCCCGGTATGCCCACGAGGTAGATCAGGAAGACCAGCCCGAACAGCCCCTGGCTCAGCCCGAAGGGCGGGGCCAGCAGCCGGAAGCCGAGGTAGTTGTAGGAGGTCACGAAGGCCCCCATCAGCAGGAAGCCGCAGGCGAAAAGCAGCCACAGCACCGGGTCGCGCAGATGCCCGGCCAGCCCCGACCGCAGCGCGCGCGCCCCCGCCGCGCCGGGCCGGAAGTTGCGCGAGGGCGGCAGCGCGCGCGCCACATACAGGCCCGCCACAAGGCCGCTCGCCCCCACCACCGCCACCGCCAGCCGCCAGCCTCCCGCATCCGACAAAAGAGCCGCGGCCAGCCGGCCCACCATCCCGCCCAGCGCGCTGCCCGAGATGAACAGCCCGAAGGACAGGCCGAAGGCGGAGGGCTCGATCTCCTCGGCGAGGTAAGCCATGGCCACCGCCTGCACCCCGCTCAGACTGACGCCCAGCGCCACCCGGCAGGCCAGCACCCCGCCCCAGTCGGGCATCAGCGCCATCAGCAGCGTGATCGCCCCGGAACTCAGCAACGAGGCCACCATGATCCGCTTGCGCCCGATCCGGTCCGAGGCGATGCCCGAGAACAGCAGCGCCACCGCCATCAGCGCCGTCGTCCCCGACAGCGCCAGCGCGCTTTCGGCCGGGCGCAGGCCGAACTCCGCCGCGAAGATCGGCAGCAAGGGCTGGATGTAGTAGAGCGTGGCGAATACCGCGAAGCCGGCGGCGAACATCGCCCACCGGGTGCGGCGAAAAACAGGTGTTCCCGCCTCGATCCAGACGGCCTCAGAGGTCGAGGACATCGTCCTCCCATTCGCCGACGGAGACCTGCACGCGCACCTCACCCAACACGGCGCAATCCAGCACTTCGGACCCGGCGGGCGAGGGCGAGGCGGCCAGCCTGTCCACCTGCCCCGCAAAGCGCGCCGCGTCGTCGGGTGTCAGAGTCCAGACCAGCCCGCCGGGCTCGGGCCAGAGGCCGCGCCGCGCACCCTCGGCGGTCAGAGTGACCTCGGTTCCATCGGACTCCACACCCTCTTCGGTCAGCCGCCGGGTCCGGCCGTCTGCAGAGAAGCCCTCCAGCAACTCCGCGAAACGCGCAAGCTCCGCGTGCTGGCCCAGCACAAGGAGTTGCGGATGGAAATCCGACGGCATGTAACCCATGCTCAGCATCGCGTTGCCTTACCCTTCTGCCGCCAGGCCCTGGATGTCCTGGGCATGCACCAGTTCCGGCTCGTCGCCCTCGCCGGAATCGTCCGGGACGGCTTCCAGCCACTGGCCGTCCTCCATGTTCTCGGTCACCGTGCAGATGCGACCGTCCTTCAGCTTCAGCCGCTGCCCCACCTTGATTTCGTACAGATTCAGCATTCCAGATCCCGTTCAGAAGAAAGTCGTGAGATTCTTGGCCAATAGCACGTTCTGGTCGAGCAGAATTTCACGGAAGCGCAGTTTCCAGGCGCCATCGCGCTTCACCAGCCGGTCGTGCCGCCGGCCGACGAAAGTATGCGTTTCGTATTCCACCCGGTTCAGGTGAACATGGAAACGGCAGCTCGTCGTCACCTCGGTCGCGTCCGCTGCCGACGGGTCGGCCGTCAGCACCCGGATGTTGCTGACCAGGTGCGAGGTGCGCGACAGCGGCTCCTCGGCATAATGCACGCCGGTCAGGATCTGCTCGACCCGCTTGGTCAGGGTCCACTTGTCCTCGTCGAACCAGCTGATCCCCTCGCCATGCGGCGTGTTCTCGCGTTCGGCATGCTGGCCGAACTTCACGTTGCGCCGGATCGGCATGTAATATTCCAGGTCCTCGGCCAGCATCCCCAGCCAGGCCTCGAAATGCCGCCCGTCGATCAGGTCGGCCTCCTCGTAGAAGAATTCCTCGATCTCGCCGCGCAGTCGGAAATAGGCATCGTCGCGCGGAAGCGGGGCAAGGTCTTGCGCCATGTGGTTCATGTCAGATCTCCCTGGTGAGCGAACGCCGGAGCGGCGTGGAAGAGCCCTGGCGCGCGAAGCAGCCCACGTCGAGCACGGTGCCCGAGATCACGTCGGCATCCTCGGACATCAGGAAGGCCACGGCGCGGCCCAGGTCCTCTCCGGTGGTGTAGCGGCCCGCGGCGGTGCCCTGGGCCCCGGCGCGCAGCTTCTCCACATCGCCGCCGACACGGCCCAGGCTCATGCCCGCGGCGATGCCACCGCCGCCCGGCACCACGGCGTTGACGCGGATATGATCGTGGAAATGGTCGAGCGCGAGCGCCTGGGTCAGCGCGAAGAGCCCGCCCTTGGAGGCGGCATAGGCGGCCATGTTCGGCTTGCCCCAGCCCGCGCCCGAGCCCACGTTGACGATGCGTCCGCCGCCCGCCCGCGCCATGTGCGGAACCACCGCGCGCGCCATCAGATAGGGCCCGCGCAGGTTCACCGCCATGATCCGGTCCCACAGGCCCGGATCGGTGTCCAGCACCGTGCCGAGCGGCCCGATCGCGGCATTGTTGACGATCCCGTGCAGACGGCCATGCGCCGCCAGCGCCGCCTCGATCACGCCCGTCACCTGCGCCTCGTCGGAGACATCCGCCTCCATCGCGGTCACCGGCAGGCCCCGCGCCCCGGCCTCGGCCAGCAGCGCGGGGATCGCGTTCTCCGCCTCGCTCGACACCTGCCGGGCCTCCAGCCCGAAGGCCAGCACCGGCCAGCCACGCGCCGCCAGCGTCAGGGTGATGTCCCGGCCCAGCCCGTAGGTGCCGCCCGAGACGACGATGCAGCCGCCGTCCATGGCCTATTCCGCCGCCGTGGCGAAGCGCGGATCGTGCCGGCCCATCAGCGTGTCCCAGTCGGCGCCGTCGAGGTAATCCGCCCAGCGCCGGTAATAGCCGCGCGCCATGTGCTCTGTCACCTGGGTGGAGACCTCGCCGCGCACGGTCAGCCCGTTCACCTGCGGATGCAGCTTCGCCGCATGCATGGATTGCTGGTAGTTGAAGGCGTAGCGCCGGGCGATCGTGCCGGTGCTGGCCCTTGTGGCATAGAGCCAGTTCTCCAGGTCATCCTGCTCCGTCATGCCGGCGGGCCCGGAATAGCGCATGTAGTATTGCCGCAGGAAGTTCTTCACCTCCTTCGGCGCGTCCGCATCCACCAGGAAGAAGCGCCAGGCCTCGGTTTCGGTGGGGCTGTGCGGATGCCAGGCGCACAGGCCGCGCGGCTGGCGCCCGTGGTAGGACGTGTTCGGGAAGATCGTGCCGACAAAGGGCAGCAGCCGCGCCTCGTCGCCCAGCCGTCTCTTGCGCTCCTCGTGGCAGTGGCGGAAATATTCCTCGATCTCCGGATCGTTCTGGAACTGCTCAACGTATTGCGCATCCATTGGCTGCACCGCCGAATGCACGCCATGCCCCTCGGGAAAGCTGATCCAGACGTGCTGTGCCTTTTCCAGCTCGTCGTCGCGCCGGCCCTTCACGCCGCGCCGGGCGGAGGGCCCGATCCCGATCATGTCCACCGAACGGTGCGAGGGGTTGTGGTAGGTGTCGCCGAGGAAGTTCTCGGCCGCGTATTTCCAGTTGGCGGGAAACACCCACTTGTGCAGGCCGATCACCTCGGACCCGCCGGGCCGTCCGTCGCGGCAATCGAGCGCCTGGTCCAGATGCACCTTGGCATCGCCCAGCCAGGTCTCGAACGCGGGCGCCTGCGGATCCCAGGTGGCCCAGATCGAGCCCTTGTAGTTGGCCAGCTGCGCCACCTCGATCAGCGACCACTCGTCCCGATCCAGCGTGCCCTCGTAAAGCGCCTTGTAAAGCGGAATGCCCCGGATACGGCCGTCCGTCGTGTAGGTCCAGGAATGGTAGGGACAGGTGAACAGCGAGGTGTTGCCGCTCTCGTAGCGGCAGACCTTCATGCCCCGGTGCCGGCAGGAATTCAGGAAGACATGGATGATCCCGGCCTTGTCCCGCACAAGGATCACGGATTCCTCGCCCATCCGCGACGTGAAGAAATCGCCGGGATTGGGGATCTGGCTTTCATGGCCGACGAACAGCCACGCCCGGGTGAAGAGCTTTTCCAGCTCCTGCCGGTAGACCTCTTCGCTGACGAAGATCTCGCGGCTGACCAGCCCGCTGTCGAGATCGACCAGGCCGCTTCCGCCCTGCAGTGCGCTCATCCTTGCATCCTCCCTTCGGGGGCGGCCGGACACCGCCCGATGCGAATTTGGTTAACTTGTTTACTATTGATTCGCAACTCGACCCGTCCCCGCGTTGCCTAGCCCGGCGCGCCGCGTTGCTGGCCGGCAAGCCCGGCCAGCAGCGGCACAAGGCCGAGAAGCGACGGCGCGAAGGCCGCCGGGTTGTCCGCACCCAGCCACAGCGTCGCGCTGCCCACGATCAGCGCCGCCGCCGTCAGCACCAGGGATACCAGCCATTGCGGCAGGCCCATGAACGACGTGGCCAGCATCGACTGGCGCAGCAGAAGGGCCGCGGCGATGCAGTTCGACATCGCGATGGCGATCTCCAGCGCCGTGCCGTGCAGGATCACCGCAGGGTTGTAGATCCACAGGAAGGGCAGCAGGTAGGCGCTGATGCCCAGCCGCATCCCGTAGAACCCCGTGGTCCACATGTTGGCGCCCGCGATCTGCGCCGCCACGATGCTGCCCACGGCGATCGGCGGGGTGATCATGCTCATCAGGCCGAAATAGAACAGGAACAGGTGCGCCCCGATCGGGTCCACGCCCAGCCGGATCACCGTGGGCGCCACCACCGTCACCAGGATCACGTAGACCGCCGCGGTCGGCATCCCCATGCCCAGCACGATGGACACCAGCGCGGCCAGAAGCAGCATCAGGAACAGCCCGTAGGCCTCTGCCACATGGGCCAGCATCAGCGAAAGCTGGAAGGCGAAGCCGGTGGAATTCATGATCCCGATCACCGCGCCCGCGCCGCCGCCGATCAGGATCAGCGGCACGATGCCCTCTCCGGTGCCGCGCACCAGGTCCCAGATCTCGCCCCAGCCGATGCGGAAGCGCCGCTTGACCACATAGCCCGCGAGCAACAGCCCGGTGGACCACAGCGCCGCCAGCCCCGGCTCCAGCCCGCGCCAGAACAGCAGCCAGATCAGCAGCCCCAGCGGCACCAGGAACAGCCAGCCCGACCGCATCGTGTCGGCAAGCCGCGGGATCTCGTTGCGCGGCAGGCCCGAAAGGCCCTGCCGCACGGCGATGGCGTCGATCTTGAAGAACAGCACCAGGTAATAAAGCAGCGCGGGCGCCAGCCCGGCCAGCACCACCTCGGAATAGGGCACCTCCAGGAACTCTGCGATGATGAAGGCCGTGGCCCCCATCACCGGCGGCATGATCTGGCCGCCGTTGGAGGCCACCGCCTCGATCGCGCCGGCCTGTGCCGGGCGGAAACCGGTACGGATCATCATCGGGATCGTCAGGATGCCCGTGGACATCACGTTCGCCACCGTCGATCCCGACAGCGTGCCGAAGGAAGACGAGGCCACAACGGCCACCTTGGCCGGCCCGCCGCGGCGGTGGCCCATGATGCCCAGCGCCAGGTTGTTGAAAAAGGTCATCCCGCCCGCGATCTCCATGATCTTGCCGAAGATCACGAAGGGCAGGACCAGCGTGATGATCACGTCCACCACGATGCCGGGAATCCCGCTGGAATCGGCATAGAGATAGAGGATCGTCTTGGTCGGCCGGAACACCGCCGCCTCGAACACGCCGGGCAGCATGTCGCCGAAGAAACCATAGAGGATCACCACCGCCACCAGCAGCGCGATGGTGATGCCCAGCGCCTTGCGCAGCGCCTCGACCATGGTCAGGATCGCGATGGCGCCGGGGATCCACATGTCGGGCGTGCGGAAGGCCAGCCGCACCATCCAGCCCTCGAAGTTCCAGGCAAACCAGAACCAGCTCAGCGAGGCGGCCAGCGCCAGCAGACACTCCAGCGCGCCGGGCGCCTTGCCATAGGGATAGCGCAGGAAGGCCGCGCCGCCCGCCAGCCCCAGCATGATCGCGATGATCTGCTGCGTGACCAGCGGCAGGCGGAACATGTCCGGGATGCCCAGCACCCAGGCGATGCCCACCGCGGGCAACAACAGAAGAAAGACGGCCCTCAGGCCCTCGGCGGTCCGGGTCATTGGCGGCGCATCCGTCGGCTGGCACCGCCCGCGACGGATGCGGGCGGCGATTTCAGATCAGGGGAAAGGCTCAGAACTTGGCGTGATGCGCTTCGTGCGCGTCAGACCACAGCCCGACTTCCTTGTAGTAGCGGATCGCGCCCTCGTGGTAGGGGATCGTCGGATCGACCATCGGCACCGCGTCCTTTCCGACAGAGCGCATCGGCGGATAGTCCTGCTGCAGGCGCTCCCAGTTCTCGTGCATCGTCTTGACGATCTTGTAGACATCGTCGGCCGTCTGCGCGTCGGAGGTCACCACCAGCGTGTCGTAGACCACCACCGGCGTGTCGCCCACCACGTAGGGACGACGCTCGCTCGGGGCCTGCACCATCGTGCGCACGCCCGGCACCTCGGCGCCATAGAACGCATCCGTGCCGGCCTGCCCGTCACTGATGATCCGCAGGGGGGTGGAGGCATGGGTTTCGGTCAGCGCGGGCATGGAGGTGGCCACCGGCGTCGCGTCCGCCCGGCCCTGCACCACGGCGTTGATCCCGTCGATCAAGCCGCCCGACCGCATGAAATCCACGTCATCGGGGCTGAGCCCCGCGGATTTCAGCATGGCCTTGTTGATCTGGGTGAGCGCCACGTTGGTGGGCATGTCGCCCATCACGCGCTTGCCGCGCAGGTCTTCCATCGTCTCGATCCCGGTATCGGCGCGGGTGACGTAGGCATAGGGCAGCAGCCAGATCCGGCCGATCGCGCGCAGGCCGTCCACAGCCTGCGGGTAGGCGAACTCGCCCCGATAGGCCATGCCGGCGTCGATGTTCGACGAGATCCCCAGCGTCATCTCGCCCACGTCCACCATCGGCAGGTAGACCGACGAGCCGCCCTGCGGTTGCGCGGTGGAGCGGATGCCCAGCTCCTCCTGAAACAGCTTGGCCAAGCCACCGCCCAGCAGGAAGAAGGTGGAGCCCGAGGGGTTGGTGCCGATGGTGATGTTCTTCAGTTCCGCATGGGCGGGCGCGGCCAACGCTGCCACGGTTGCAGCAGCCGCGACGAGGCGGGTGAAAGTCTTCATGTTGATCCTCCCTAGACGCACGCCCCCTGTCGGGGGGCCGGTTCGATACCTGCCGCGCGGCTCTGACGACCGGGCATTGCAGTCCACTTGACCACGACAGATACTTCACATGTTAAGTATGTGAAGGTGCAGTTTGTCAACACGTTTACGACCATCTGCCCGCCGCTTCCGCGGCGGTCTCCGGAAATCCCACGCAGGGCCTTGGGTCGAAGGTGATTTCCCGGCTAGTCTGGCCAGACAGAACAGGAGACCGCCTGCATGAACCGACGGGACGACCCGCTCGCCGCCTTGGACCGCTTCTATACCGACCGGTCGCTGGCGATCGCCTGCACCCGCGGGCGCGAGGCGATCGTGCGGCGCTTCGGGACGCTGCTGGCGCGCGAAGGATTCACGGAACAGCAATGGCGCGTCATGCGCGTGCTCTACGATTTCGAGCCCGTGCCGCTGGTCGATCTCTGCCGGCTGTGCTGCATCCACAAGGTTTCGATGACGCGGATCCTGCGCGCCCTGACGGAGCGCGGCCTGCTGACCCGCGAAAAACGCCCGAACGACCGGCGCGCCTACGACATCTCACTGACCGACGAAGGCCGCGCCATGATGCGCCGCATGACGCCCGAGGCCACCCGAATCTACGAAGGAATCCTCGACGATTTCGGCCCCGAGAATACCCGCGAGCTGCTGCGCCTGCTCAAGGAGTTGGCGCGGATCAACGAGAGGGCCTGACGCCTCGGGCGCCGGACCGGCCGCGCGAGCAGGGCGGAAATCCGTTCCGGATCAGGCCATTCGGCCCGGGTGTGCCGCGGGGCCCGCACCCGAATACACGGCGCCGGCCACTCGGGTGATCCCGCGGCACGGTTGCCTTGCCGGCCGGTCTTGGGCAGGTATGAAAGGGCCGCGCCCCGCGGAACCCGGCGCGGCGGCCGAAAGGGAGCGCTGCCTCACATGACCGACGCGAAGACCTACGCCCACCAGTCCATCGCCCAGGCCGTCACCGATCATGGCATCGACACCATGTTCGGCCTGATGGGCGACGCCACGCTGTTCATGGTGGATCACTACGTACGCGGCTGCGGCGGCACCTTCGTGCCCGCGGCCTTCGAGGGCAGTGCGGTGCTGATGGCGCTGGCCTGGTCGCATGTGACCGGCAAGGTGGGCGTGGCCTCTGTCACCCACGGGCCCGCGCTGACGAACTGCGTCACCGCCCTCACCGAAGGGGTGCGCGGCCATATCCCGATGGTGCTGCTGGCGGGCGACACCTCGGTGATGGTGCCCGAGAACCTTCAGAACATCGACCAGCGCGAGGTGGTCAAGGTGACCGGCGCGGGGTTCGAGCAGATGCGCGCCCCCGGCACCGCCGCGCGCGACATCGCCCGCGCCTTCTATCGCGCGCGGGTCGAGAAACGGCCCATCGTGGTGAACATGCCCGCCGATTTCATGTGGGAGGAGGTCACCCACGAAAAGGTTCTCCACCAGGTCTTCGACACCCCCGCGCAGGTGATCGAGGGCGACGCGCTCGACCAGGCGATCGGCATGATCGCGTCGGCCCGGCGGCCCATCGTGTTGGCGGGCGGCGGCGCGGTCCATGCCCGGGACGCGCTGATCCGGCTGGCAGACAGGCTGGACGCGCCGCTGGCGACCACGCTCAAGGCGAAAGGTCTGTTCAACGACCATCCGGCCAACATGGACATCTTCGGCACGCTGTCGACGCCCGCGGCCTATGACGTGATCGCCAAGGCCGATTGCGTGATCGCCTTCGGCACCAGCCTGCACAGCTTCACCACCGACAAGGGCAAGCTGATGCAGGGCAAGCGCGTGGTGCAGGTGAACGACGACGCCAGCGCCATCGGCCTCACCTATCATCCCGATGCCGCGCTGGTCGCCGATGCCCGCCTGACCGCGGAGAACATCATCTGGTGGCTGGACGAGGCCGAGATCGCGCCCAGCGGCTTCGCCACCGAGCTGAGCGACGTGGCGCTGACGGCCCATCCGCCGGGCGACGCGGCCAAGGCCAAGCCGGGCCATGTCAACTATGTCTGGGCGCTGGACCGACTGGAACAGGCGCTGCCCGCCAACCGGATGCTCACCACCGATGGCGGGCGGTTCATGACCGAAGTCTGGTGCCGCGTCACCGTGCCCGACCCGAAAAGCTTCATCGCCACCACGAATTTCGGCTCCATCGGGCTGGGCCTGCAAGAGGCGATCGGCATGAGCCTCGCCGCGCCCGACCGGCCCGTGGTGCTGTTCTCCGGCGACGGGGGCTTCATGATGAGCGGGGTGAACGAGTTCAATACCGCCGTGCGCCTGGGTCTCGACCTGATCGTGATCGTCTGCAACGACAGCGCCTACGGCGCCGAGCACATCCAGTTCCTGGATCGCCGCATGGACCCGAGCCTGTCGCAATTCGACTGGCCCTCCTTCGCCGAGGTCGCCCGCGCGCTGGGCGGCACGGGGCGGCTGGTGCAATCCGCCGACGAACTGGAGGAGGCGATCGCCGCCATCGAGACCCGCGACCGCCCGATGCTGATCGAGCTGCGGCTGGATCCGCACGACGTTCCCCGTATGCGCATCTGAGCCCCGCGCTCAGCGCGGCGCGGCCGGGGGCGCGAACAGGTCCAGCTCTCCCACCAGCCCACGCCAGGACCGGATGCGCTCCCGGGTGGCCTCGGGATCGCGCAGCGCCACCCCGTGCACCAGCAGGTTCAGCGCGATGGTGATCGTTCCGGTGGATTCCAGGAACAGGCCGCTGCGGGTCTGGATCTGCACGGTATGCTCGGTGCGCGGCCGCGCCCAGGTGTTGAACTCGTCGGTGAACACGACCAGCTCCATCCCTCGATTGCGGCAGATATCGGCCAGCGCCTCTGCCTCGCGCGCATAGGGCACCACGTCGATCAGCACCAGCAGGCCCTCCCGCGGTGTCTCGCCCCGCGCGATCCAGTCGGTCAGCGCGCTGTCATGGGCCGACAGGAACCGCACAGCCGGGCGCACGAGGCCCAGCCGCCGGGCGAAATCCTCGGCCATCCCGCGCACCGTCTGGAAACCGGTGACAAAGACCTCCTCGGCCCTGCCGACCCGGTCCACCATCGCGTCCCATTGCGCCGTGCCCACCTGCTCCGACAGCATCTTCAGCGCCTGCGCCTCGGCGCGCAGCGCCGCGCCGTAATCGCCCGAGAACAGCCGTTCCGCCGTTTCGCCCGCGCCCAGCAGCCCCGCCGCCTGGTCGTCCTGCAACGCGCGTTTCAGCCCGGCCATGCCGCGAAATCCCAGCCGGCGCAGCAGCCGGCTGACGGTGATCTCGCTCACCCCGGCCTTCTGCGCCACCGAGGCGCCGGTCTCGTAGGCCAGCGCCGATTCGTGATGCACGAGGAATTCCGCCGTCCGCGCCTCGGCCGGGGTCAGGCCCTCGCGCTGTTCCTCGATTGCCTGTCTCAGCCGCGATCGGCCCAAAGATGCGCCATCCGAAAAGGCGGTCATGACAGATTCCTAGCTAAATGTTGATCGAGACAGAAACCTGTCATAGCCTTCCGCACGCGCTCCGGCAAACGCCTAGCATCGCCGCGCCACCGCCCGGAGCCCCGCTGACAGGGAGAAAAAGATGAAAACACGCGCTACCGCCCTCGCCGCCGCCTTCGCCCTCGCCGCCGTTCCGGCCTCCGCCGAAGGCAAGCTCAACCTCTACAACTGGGGCGACTATATCAACCCGGAGGTGCTGGACCGCTTCGCCGAGGAATTCGGCGTGGACGTGTCGCTGGACACCTATTCCTCCAACGAGGAGATGCTGGCCAAGATCCAGTCCGGCGCCACCGGTTACGACATCATCTTCCCGTCGGTCCACATGCAGGACATCATGCATACGCTGAACCTGCTGGAGAAGACCGACATCAACGAACACCCCGATTTCGCCAATATCGACCCGGACTCGCTGCTGGCCAAGACCGACCCGAACGGGGAATACTGCCTGCCCTATGCCTGGGGCACGGTAGGCATCGTCTACAACAAGACCCTCGTGCCGGAGCTGTCCTCGTGGGAGGAGTTCTTCGCCATTCCCGAAACCACCGGCGCCCGGATCACCCTGCTCGACGACATGCGCGAGGTGATGGCCATCGGACTCGTCATGACCGGGCACAGCGTCAACAGCACCGACCCCGAGGCCATCCAGCAGGCCACCGACTACCTGATCGCCCACAAGCCCGATGTCTCGGCCTTCACCTACGACACCCAGGCGCTGATCGCCTCGGGCGACATCGCGGCCGGGCATTTCTTCGTGGGCGTGAACATCCTGGTCAAGGAACAGCCCGAGACGCTGGCCTACACGATCCCCGCCGAGGGCGCGACGATGTACCAGGAAAACGCCTGCGTGCTCGCCTCCGCGCCCAACAAGGAGAATGCGCGCAAGTTCCTGGAATTCTACCTTCGTCCGGAAATCGCGGCACTGAACGTGGCGCAGCAGATGAACGGCACGCCCAACATCCCGGCCCGCGCGCTGACGCCCGACTACATCAAGGAAGATCCGAACATCAACCTCAGCTCCGAGACCATGGCGCGGCTGGAGATGTTCGAGGAACTGGGCAACGCCATCCGCCTCTACGACCGGGCGTGGAACCGCGTCCGCACTGCGCAGTAGGCCGCCATGGCTGATGCCCTGCTCGAGATCCGGGGCGCGCGGCGCAGCTTCGCGACCCCCGAGGGCGGCCTCGTGCACGCCCTCGCCGGGGTGGACCTGCACGTGGCGCCGCGCGAATTCGTGACGCTGCTGGGCCCTTCGGGCTGCGGCAAGACCACGCTGCTGCGCGCCATCGCCGGGTTCGAGGCGCTGGACGGCGGGGCGATCCTGCTCGACGGGCAGGACATCTCGGGCGCGCCGCCGCACCGCCGGCCGGTCAATACCGTGTTCCAGTCCTACGCGCTGTTCCCGCACATGAGCGTGGCGCGCAACGTGGGCTACGCGCTGGAAGTCGCGGGCGCGCCCCGGCGCGAGCGCGAGACCCGCGTGGGCGAGGCGCTCGACCTCGTGGGTTTGGCGGGCATGGGCAATCGCCGCCCCTCGCAACTGTCGGGCGGCCAGCGCCAGCGCGTGGCGCTGGCCCGCGCGCTGGTGGCCCGGCCGCGCCTGCTGCTGCTGGACGAGCCTCTTTCGGCACTGGACCGCCGGTTGCGACAGCAGATGCAGATCGAGTTGAAATCGCTCCAGTCCGAGCTGGGGGTGGCCTTCGTCTTCGTCACCCATGACCAGGACGAGGCGCTGGCCATGTCGGACCGCATCTGCGTGATGCGCGCGGGCGAGATCGCGCAGGTCGGCCCCCCGCGCGAGATCTACCGCGCCCCGCGCTCGCGCTTCGTGGCCGAGTTCATCGGCGAGACCAACCTCTTCGAGGGCCGGGTGACGCAGGTGGCGGACGGGCTGGCCCATATCGCCACCGCCAGCGGCGCCACCGTCCTGGCCCCGGCGCTGGCAGGGCTTGCGGCGGGCGATACGGCCACCGCCGTGCTGCGGCCCTCCGACCTGGTGGTGCAGGCCGAGGGAGCGCCGCAGGCTACGCCGCCGATCACCGGCAGTGTGGTCAAGGAGGTGTTTCTCGGCGCCGATCTGCACATCTTCGTGCAACCCGACGGCGGCGGCGAACAGATCCGCGTGGTGGCCCGCGACGCGGGCGCGGCCTGGGGTGCGGGCGCGCGCCTGTCGCTGAGCTACGATCCTGCCCGCGCGCATGTGCTGGAGGACGACACGCCCGGCACCCCGGCCCGCGATGCCGCCGGAGACGCCGCATGAGCCAGCCCGCTCCCGCCCGGAACCGTCTCTCCCGCACCGGACGCCAGCGCGTGGCGCTCGCCGCGCTGCTGGGGCCGGTCACGCTGTTCCTGGCGGTGTTCTTCCTGGGCCCGCTGTTCATCATCGCCATCTTCAGCCTGCTGGAACCGGGCATCTACGGCGGCGTGGCCTGGAACTTCTACCATTGGAACTACGGCCGGATCTTTGGCTGGGCCGATGGCATCACCGAATTCTTCGAACCCGTCTACCTTCAGATCCTGGGCCGCTCGCTGCGGCTGGCGGTGATCACCGTGGTGCTGACGCTGATCGTGGCCTACCCGGTGGCCTTCTGGGTCAGCCGCCTGCCGCCGCGCTGGCGGATGGTGTTCCTGCTGCTGGTCACCCTGCCCTTCTTTACCAGCCTGATCGTGCGGCTTTACGCCTGGCTGATGATCCTGCGCCCCTCGGGCGTGCTGAACATCGCGCTGGAAGGCATCGGCATCCCGCCGGTGGACCTGCTCTATACCCAGACGGCCGTGGTGATCGGCATGGTCTACGTGATGATCCCGTTCATGTTCCTGCCGGTCTATGCCTCGGTCGAGGCGCTGGACCGCGGGCTGATCGAGGCCAGCGCCGACCTGGGCGCCAGCGGGTTCCAGACCTTCCGCAAGGTGATCCTGCCGCAGACCCTGCCGGGGATCGTGGGCGGATCGGTCATCGTGTTCATCCCCTCGGTGGGCAATTTCGTGGTGCCCGACGTGCTGGGCGGAGCCAAGACGCTGATGATCGGCAACCTGATCGAGCAGCAGTTCCTGTCGGCGCGCAACTGGCCGTTCGGGGCGGCGCTGTCGATGCTGGTCATGGCCGTGGTGCTGAGCATCCTGCTGATCTACGTGGCACGGCTGGGCAGGTCCTCCGCCGCGGCCAGCGGCAAGGGAGGTTAGGGCGATGCGCAACCGGTTCGGATGGCTGGCGCTCACGCTCTGGTCGCTTCTGTTCTTCGCCTTCATCTACGCGCCGCTCGGCGTGATCGTGGCCTATTCGTTCAACGCCAACCCGGTCAACATGATGGTCTGGCAGGGCTTCACCTTCGACTGGTATCTCACCATCTTCGGCATGTCCGACCTCACGTCGAACCGGCTGCAAAGCACGGCGACCTATGTCGATTCCACCGAGAACCTGGTGGCCGCGCTGAAGAACAGCGTGATCGTGGCGGCCTTCACCACCACCATCTCCACCGTGCTGGGCACCGCCACCGCCATCGCGCTGGCGCGCTACCGCATCCGGATGAAGAAATTCTACGACGGGCTGATGCTGATGCCGATGATGATGCCCGACATCGTGCTGGGCATCGGGCTGCTGATCTTCTTCGTGACCATCGGGATGAAGCTGGGCCTCATGACCATCATCATCGGCCATTGCACCTTCCTCACCAGCTACGTCTTCATCGTGGTGCAGGCGCGCATCGCCGCCATCGATCCCGCGCTGGAGGACGCCTCGGCCGATCTCGGCGCCTCGGAATGGACGACGATCCGCAAGGTGCTGCTGCCGCAGCTGGCGCCCGGCATCGTGGGCGGCGCGCTGCTGGCCTTCATCATCTCGATGGACGACCTGGTGATCACCTATTTCATCGCCGGGGTGGATTCGACCACGCTGCCGCTCTTCATCTTCTCGATGGTGCGCCGCGGCGTGAAACCCGAGATCAACGCCATCGCCACGCTGATCATCCTGTTCTCGCTCGTCGTGGCGTCCATCGGGCTGTGGCTGCGGTCGCGGCGGCCCGACTGACGGAGACCCACATGCACAAACCCCGCGCCCGCGATCTCGGCCTGCCGCTGCCCGGCACCCCCGGCCCGCTCAACGCCATCACCGACGTTGTGGGCGTGCGCGTGGGCATGACCACCGTGATCGACGAGGGCCGCGGCATCCGCACCGGCGTCACCGCCATCGTCCCGCGCGAGGATGCGGACCGGCCGCAGCCGGTCTGGGCCGGTCATGCCAAACTCAACGGCAACGGCGAGATGACGGGCACGCACTGGATCGAGGATGCGGGGTATTTCGTGGGGCCGATCTGCCTCACCAACACCCATTCGGTGGGGATCGTGCACCATGCCGCCACCCGCTGGATGATCGATCGCTACCGCCACGCCTTCACCGGGCATCACCTCTGGGCGATGCCCGTGGTGGCGGAAACCTATGACGGCGTTCTGAACGACATCAACGGCCAGCATGTGACAGCCGGGCACGCCCGCGCGGCGCTCGACGGCGCGACGGGCGGCCCGGTGCCCGAGGGCGGCGTGGGCGGCGGTGCCGGGATGATCGCCTACGAGTTCAAGGGCGGCACCGGCACCGCCTCGCGCCGGGTGGCACTGGACGGCGAGGACTTCACCGTCGCCGCGCTGGTGCAGGCCAATCACGGTCTCCGCGACTGGCTGACGGTCTGCGGCGTGTCGGTGGGCCGCGACATGCAGGAGGGGCGCCTGCTGGGCTCGGAACAGGGCTCGATCATCGTGATAATCGCCACCGACGCGCCGGTGGGGCCGCTCACGCTGCGCCACCTCGCGCGCCGCGCGGCCATCGGGATCGGGCGCGGCGGCACGCCGGGCGGCAACAATTCGGGCGACATCTTCCTGGCTTTCCCGGTCGCCGCGCCCTGCGATCTGCCGCAACTGGCCCCGAAACGGCGGACCACCACGCAATTCACCGGCGAGGAGATCGACCCGCTCTACCTCGGCGCCGTCGAGGCGGTGGAGGAGGCGGTGCTCAACACGCCCCGCTGCGCGCGGCGGGGCGGATGGATTTCAGCGGCTCGGTCTTTTCGGAAGCGAAACGGGCTTCCCGTTTTGGGCTTGGTGTGATCCGGCATCCATACCGGCGAAGGGGTCCGGCTTGGATGACGACACCGTATCCGGTCGATCTTCGGCAGCGTGTCGTCGCAGCGATGCAATCCGGGGCGAAGCGCCATAGCGTTGCCGCGCGGTTCGGGGGCGGCGCCGTCGAGCGTGGTGAAATGGACGCAGCGGGCGGTACGGACCGGCTCGGCGAGCCCCGCGCCGATGGGCGGCGATCGGCGGCCGCGTCCTGAACCGCACCGGGCCCGGCTTCTGGATCAGGTGCGGGCCTGTCCGCATATCACGCTGGCGATGCTGCAAGAACACCCGGCCCGACGCGGGATCGCGGTGAGCCACAACGCCGTCTGGCGGTTCCTGCGCGGCCGTGGGTTCCGGTTCGCAAGAAGACGATGGTCGCCGAGGAGCGTGAACGCCCGGATGTGAAGCGCCGCCGCGACAGCTGGCAACGCCCTCAGGGGCGCATTGATCCGGCGCGGCTGGTGTTCATTGACGAGACCCGGGTGAAGCCCAACTTGGCCCCGCTGCCGGGCTGGGCGCCCTAGGGCGGACGCCTGCCCGGGGCGGCGCCCTTCGGGCATTGGAACACCTCCACCTTCCTCGCCGCGCTGCGCCATGACCGCATCGACGCGCCCCGGGTGATCGACGGTCCCGTGAGCGGCGACATCTTCCGAACCCGTGTCGAACGGGTTCCGGTTCCGACCCTGCGCCCTGGCGAGGTCGTCGGGATGGACACCTTCGGCAGCCCCGGGAGCCAGGCGGTGCGGCACGCGATCCGCTCGGCCCGCGCCCACCTTCCGTTCTTGCCGCCCTGCAGCCCGGATCCGACTCCGATCGAACCGGCCTTCGCCGAACCCGAACACCGGCTGCGCAGCGCTGCACCGCGCTCGCGGGGCACGCTCTGGCGTGGTGTCGGAACCATCCTCACGCGCCTCGCCCCGGCTGCCTGCGCCCGCCACCTCAAGAACGCGGGCCATGCTTCCCTGTGGCTCCTGGGCCTGGGGCGCAGGTCCGGCGCCATGTCCGGCCATGGATGCAGATCCGAGGAAGAGTCGCTTTGGGTCGCCGATACCGGGCGGCGTCGGTGCCGGACGGGTGAGGGAAATGCGCAGCGTGGAAGATAGCTTTTGCGGTCGGGGGCGTGTGGCCGGGACGGCCCTGCGTGCCGATATCGGCCGCGCGCTGACGGTGCGCCGGCGGCGCCCTTGCCGCGAAGGCAGGCTGATGACGAGCCGCGAGGCGCGCCCGCGCTTCACGCCTTTGGCCATTGCCGCTCCTGACGAACCCGGGGATCACGGCGGGCCGGTCGCACCGGCCCCGACGCCGGCGACAGCCCGGGTCCAGATGGCAGATACGCCCCTCGTGAACCGCCGCCGCCTGTCCGTGGCCACCATGATCGATCCGAGGGTGCCGGCGCGCCTTGCGCAAGCATCGGATCCGTCGTGATCGCTTCCCGGCGGGGGTGGGCGTGTGGATCGCGGGCGGGATGACGGACGGGCGGCGCGGCATGAACGCCCTGGCGCCGAGGGTGCAGCGGGGCGCGGGCCGGGACTTCGTCCCTGTCGCCGTCGATGACGCCATGCGGCTGGCCTGTGTCGAGGTTCTGCCCGACGGGCGTAAGGACACAACCACGGGGTTCCTGCCGCGCGCTGCGCGGGTGCCGTCGCCAGGCCATCAGAGGTGAACGGGTGATGACCGACAAGGGCGGCGCCTGCCGCGCGCGCCGGTTCCGCAAGGCGCTGCGCTGGCCGGGCATCCGCCTAATCCACACCCGGCGCTCTACCCCGAAGACCGACGGCAAGGCCGCGCGGTTCCGCCAGACCCTTCTGCGCGACCGGGCCTGCGGCCTCGCCCGGCCGTCCTCCGACGCCCGAAATGACGGCCTGCCTCGATGGCGCGACCGGTTCAACGGATCAAGACCACACTGCGCACTCGACGGCCAAACGCTCCCGGCCGTGAACACCCTGATGAGAAACCGCAGCTGGCGCCGATCCCCGCGTTGATCCGGGCCCATGTCCTCGCGGCAGGGCGGCGGCAGGGCGATGACAGGACGGTGCCGCGTCCGGCGAAGGGCGGGACACACACGGCGCGGCTCTGGACCCATGTTCGGGACGGCCGCCCCTTTGCCGGCGGCGCCCCTCCGGCCGCGCTCTGCCACTTCCCGCGCGACCGGGAGGTGGCTCACCCCGATCGTCACCGCGCAGGCTGGCTGGGCATGTTGCACACGGATGCCTGCGGCGGCCGCGATCCCGGCCCGGTCGGCAGCGCGCTCTGCCGGAGCCCTGCCCGATGCCGTTTCCTCGAGCTTGCCGACATCGAGCGGAATGTCCCGAAGGCAAACCTGCCCATGACCTCTCTCCCGTGGCGCCGGAGGCCGCGGCGAAGATCGATGCCATCTTCGACATCGGACGCCAGATCAACGGTCTGGATGCCACATCACGGCTCGCGGCCCGCCGGCGGCTGTCCCGTCCGCTGGCCGGGGACCTGCGCGACGGGACGCAGGCCGAGCCCGACACGATCCCGCGCCCTCCTCCCGTCGCCAAGGCGATCACCTGCATGTTCAGGGCCACGCGCCGGGACGCGTTCGCCTGCATCCTTGACGGCGGCCGGATCCGCCTCGCGAACAACGCCGCCGAACGGGCCCTGCGCGGTGTCGTCCTCGGCGGGAAGTCATGGCTCTGCGCCGACGCCGGGCGCGGCGGCGACCGCGCCGCCCTCATCTATTCCCTGATCGTCACCGCGAAGAGGAACGATGTCGGCCCCCGGGCCCGGCTCGCCGATCTCCTTTCCCGGCTGCCCGGCGCGACAGCCTCCCAGGCGCCGGAACTGCTGCCCCGAAACCGGTCCGCGACCCGGCAAGGGATGGCCGCATGACCCCGAGCGGCCGCCTCCGGATCGTCCTGAACGACGTCGAGCCCACGCCGATTCGCCCCGCCGGACCGCCGCCGGAGAGCGGGTCCGACCGGCTGCATTAGGCCACCCGGGCGGCCACGGGCGGGGCCGACACCCATCTCCACGAGTTCTGGGGGATGCCGGTCGGGGCCTGACCGACCGGACGGGTTCTGCGACGGCCCCACGGACGCGAAGACGACGACCCTGGAAAAGCGGGCGGGCGAGGCCGCCCCGGGCCTGGCCTGTCCATGGCTGCCCAAGGCCGCCGGGGCCTGTCCGCCCCAGGACGCCGGCGGCGCGTGCGGCCACGAGGACTTCCCCGAAGCCCTCGCCGATCCCGCGCATGAGCGACGCGAGGGCATGGTCCGTGGTGCGGCGGGGAGTTCGACGCCGAAGATGCCGGGACCGGCAGAAGCATCGGACGCTTCGACCGGATGGCCGGAAAACCGGCCCCGCCCCCCGAACCCAAGGCACCGACATGCGCAAGGCCAGCGCCCGCGGCCCATGCCACAGAGCTACTGGCCGTTCCGCCCGGTCGGACGGGCTGCCCAATAGGCCCCGGGCCGAACGCGCGGGACGTGCGATGGCCGCTCAGCCCCGCCGAAAGCCCGCCGCGCAACGTCATCTCGGCGCCAAGGGGGAATGCGCGCTGGAGACCGGCCTGGATACCCGCGACGGGCATCCAGGCGGGCCCGGCTGGCCTCTCCCGTCACCGCGAGCGCGGGCGACAGCGCATGCCGCAGCCGCAGCGCGCAGCGCGGGCCATCGGCGGCGGCCGGACGCTCATGGGCGACCCGCCCGACGCCACCCGCACCACCGCCAGCGTGGCGGGGCCCAGCCTGCGGGCATAGCCCGGCATCGCCTCGTCCGTGCGGGAATACGGATCGCCGCCGAGATGACGGCGGACGGTGCCGAGCCCGAAGGCCAGGCGCCGATCCTCACCCGGTTGCCGTGCCAACGCGCCGTTCAGACCGGGGCTCACATGGTTCCAGGCCTTGTCCTCCCGGGAATCGTCGCTCGACGAAAGGCCGAGCGTGCCCTCCATCCGCGGGCCGAGCGCGACGCGCCGGTGCCCGAAGCTGGCCATTGTCATCCCGGTGCCGGCCTTCGCGGCACCCGCGTCCGGCGTGTCGCTGCGCTCGCCCAGCAGGAAGGAGGCATCGGCAGGGCGCTGGAACAAGTGGCTTTCGGGCAAGATGGAGAGGCTGAAGCAGCCCCCCGGGGACGCTCTCGGGCCATGGGGTCCGGGTCTGCGCGGGCCATCCGGCGAGCGGCGGGCTCCAGCCCGCCGTCCGGCGCGGGTTCCAGGTGATGACGGGCACGGCCGGCCTGCCCTGGTGCCATGAGGGCCCGACCCGGCGCGATGCGGGAGGAAGCCTGATCGGGATCGGCCGAGACGAGGCGTTCGCGGATCGGCCCAGCCGCGGCCGGGCGGCGCGCGGGAGGGCCTCCGCCAGCGGCAGGGGATCGGCCGCGGCCGCTCTCCACAGCCGCAGCCAGAGGAACGCCGGGACGATCGGGAAAATGACGGGAGCCGCGTTTCCGCGGCTCCCGTTGGCATGATGAAATGACTCGGTGCTGAAAGCCCGGCGCACGCGTGGCGCGCCTAGTTCTTGTTGGTATAGAACTGGCCGCCGAACCCGGCCGTGCGCCCGCCGAGACCCGTCAGGATGCTCGTGCCGCTTTGGGGTTCCACCAACGAGCCCACGGCCCCGGCGGTGGCGGCGCCGTCGCCGCCGTAGAACTGGCCCTGAAGCGTGGACAGGACGCCATTTGCGACCCCAGTGTCGTCCTCGGTCAGCGTGCCGCGCAGCGCGAGGTTCAGGTTGGTCAGTTCCCCGCCCCCTGCGATCGCGGGCAACGGTGCGGTGGTGATCTCGTTGAGCGCGCTGCTGGAGGCAGCCAAGGCTTCGGCGGTCGTCAACTCGCCGGACAGCGTGACCGCATTGCCGTTCACCGTGCCAGCGAAGTTGCTGGCCGTGCCGGAGATCGGATTGTCGGCGGCGTCGAAATTCACGGTCAGGGCCAGATCGGCCTCGATCTCGCCGTTCTGCCCGTTCGTGTCGGCGGTGATGAGATTCATCTTGCCGGTATGGCTTGCGGTGCCGGTCAGCACATCCGTGGACGGGCCCAGCCCGATCGCGGCATTGAACGCCTGGTCGAAATCACCGGCGGGGGGAGGATTGCCACCGCCGCCGCCACCACCGCCGCCGCCACCGCCACCACCGCCGCCATTGCTGCCGTTGCTGCCGTTGGAGCAGGCCGAGAGCGCTACCGCGCCAACAAGTGCCGTCGCCAGTGCGACCGGCCGAAACGTCGTCATACGCATTTTCTTCTCACCCTTCTGAACCCTGTTCCCTTCCGCGAGCCGTTTCCGACAGAAGAGATGCGCCAGATGATCGGCATGGCGCTTTCGCTGTCTCCCCCCCGAATAGGGGGTGACAGCGAACGCAAAGCTGGGGTTTTCTATCCATAGTGAAGACCATCTCCAGGACCGGAATCCCCTGATGCGCCGCATCGCCGCCCCCACGACCCTGCTGTTCGCCATCGGGGGGCTGGGACTTCTGATCGTGGCGCTCGCTCTGTGGCTGGCGGTCAGGCAACCTTGGCTGGGTCTGGATCTCGCGCCGGAAATCGGCGGCGCGGGCCTGATCGTGCTGGACGCCAAGGGCCCGGCCGCGGCGCTTCCGCCGGGCGCGCGGCTCCTCTCGGCCGGACCCGCCGAGGGCGCCCCGATTGCAGTCGGCGCCCAAACCCTGGTCGAAGAGCCGGACACCCTCACCGACAAGACGGCGCTTCATGCCTTCCGGGCGGAACAGGACCGGATCGCGCGGGCGCTTCGCGCCGGGACCGTCGCGCTGACCTGGCAGTCGGGCGAGGCCGCACCACAGACGACAGCCGTCACGGCCCAGCCCACGCGCCCACTGGGCGACTTGCCGGTGGTGTTCTGGGTGCAGGTGATGACGGGTTTCGCCGGGCTGCTGCTGGGCGGCTGGGTCTGGTCGCTGAAACCCGGGGGCCGGGCGCAGGGGTTCCTGCTGCTGACGGGGCTGGGCCTTGCCGTCTCGGCCTCGGCGGCCGCGATCTACAGCACGCGGGAACTGGCCTTGCCCGGCGGCCTCTTCGCCGTGTTGCAGGCGCTCAACTCCTTGGGTGCGCTCACCTTCGGCGTGGGGATGATCGGGCTGTTCCTGTCCTATCCCCGGCGGATCGCGCCGGTCTGGGTGCTGTGGGCGCAGGCCGCGATCCTGATGGCATGGTGGGCCTGCAACATCTCCGGGCTGATCCACTCCAACGCCATCGGCTTCCAGTTGCCCATCGTCACGGCGCTGCTGACGATCTTCGTCTGCGTGATGTTCCAGCTGCGCGCCACGAAGGGCGACCTGCCCGCGCGGGCGGCGCTGCGTCTGTTCGGGCTCAGCATCGTGATCGGCGCCGGGGGGTTCGTGCTGACCAGCATCGTGCCGGCGCTGCTGGGCCTACCTGCGGCATTGTCGCAGGGCTATGCCTTCGCGCTGTTCCTCGTGATCTACGTGGGGCTCGCCTTCTCGGTGCTGCGTTACAGGCTTTTCGAGCTGGAGCGGTGGTCGTTCAACATCCTGTTCTACATGGGCGGCGTCGCGCTGCTGCTGATCCTCGACGCGATCCTGATCTTCGTGGTGGCCCTCGACCGCGCACCGGCGCTGGGATTGTCGCTTCTGATGGTCGCGCTGCTCTACCTGCCGGTGCGTGACTGGGCGGCCCGGCGGCTGCGCCGCGGGCATGGTCCCCGCCCCCTGACGAACATCGTCCGCGAGGCCGATTCCGTGGCCCTGGCCCTCACCGCGGAAGAGCGCGAGGCGCGCTGGGAGGCGCTGTTGCGCGATGCGTTCGAGCCGCTGGCGGTCGAGACGGTCGCCCGCTCCGCCGGATCGTGCCGCATCGAGGAGGAGGGCGTGGCCCTTCTGGTGCCCGGCGTGGACGGCATCGCGGACAAACGGCTGCGCTGGCGCGACGGGGGGCGGCGGCTTTTCACCCCGGAGCAGGCCGGCCGCGCCGAGGAGCTCCGCACCATCCTCGCACAGCTCGTGGAGGGGCGGCAGGCCTTCGAGGCCGGCGTGAGCGAGGAACGCGCGCGCATCGCCCGCGACATCCACGACAATATCGGCGTCCACCTGCTGGGCGCCCTGCACAGCGGCGAGACCCGCCGCAAGGACGAACTGATCCGGGAGACGCTGTCGGACCTGCGCGAGATCATCGCCAACGCCAACGGCGGCGACCTGGGCCTGTCCGAGATCCTTGCGGATGTGCGCCGCGACACGGCGGAGCTGCTGGAGGCCTCGGGGATCGCGCTGGACTGGCCGACACCGTCCGGGCCGGGCCTGACCATGTCGCCCCGGGTGGCCCATGCGCTGCGCTCGGTGCTGCGGGAGGGGCTGAACAACGCCCACCGCCATTCCGGCGCCAGCCGCGTGACGGTGCGGGTCTCGGCGGAGAACGGTTGGATCAGCCTGTCGGTCTCGGATGATGGCCGCGGCCTGCCCTCCCCCGCGCAGGGCCCGGCGCGAGCCAATGGCGGTGGCAGCGGGCACGGGCTGGTCAACATGCGCAGCCGGGTCGAGGACATGGGCGGGCATTTCACGCTTGGCGTCTCGTCCGAGGGCGGGTTGAGGATCGAGGCCGCGCTGCCGCTCGCCCCCGAACCCGCGCCGCGCAACATGGATACCCGAGAGGCGCACATGCGATGAAACAGGCCCTTATCGTCGAGGATGTCCTGGAGACCCGGCAGTGGTTGTGCCAGATCGCACGGGACGCCTTTCCGGGCATCGACCTGTTCGAGGCCGCAAGCCTGCGCGCCGCCCAGGCGATGCTGCGCCGCGGCTGCCCTGAACTGGCGCTGATCGACCTGGGCCTGCCCGACGGCTCGGGGCTGGACCTGCTGGGCACGATCCGCCGCGACTGCCCGGAGGCGATCTGCGTCATCACCACCGTGGTGGGCGACGATGCCAGCGTGGTCTCCGCGCTGGCGGCAGGCGCGCAGGGCTACCTGCTCAAGGATCAGCCGGAGGCGCTGCTGTCCAGCCAGTTGCGCCAGATCAGCCATGGCATCCCGGCCCTGTCGCCGGTCATTGCACGGCGCATCATGCTGCATTTCCGCAATACCGGCCCGGTGGACAGCGAGGCGCGCCTCACGCAACGCGAAAGCGAGGTCCTGGCGCTCATCGCCCGCGGGCTGCGCAACGCGGAGGTCGCCCAGAGCCTGGAAATCGCCGAATCCACGGTGGCGGGCTACATAAAGACGATCTACCGCAAGCTGGGTATCTCCTCGAGGGCGGAGGCCGCCTGGCACGCCACCCGGCTGGGTCTGGGCCGCTCGGACAATTAGCGGGCGGCCTTTCACGTTCGCGTCAGCCCGATTGCACGGGCGGCGCGTCTGCCGCATTGCTTTTCCGAAAGATGCCGGAGAGACGATGCTAGACGCGACGATGCGCCGCCTGATCGATCCGCCGCTGGACCTGATGGGCCGTCGGCTGGCGGCGCGCGGCATCGCCGCCGACCAGGTGACACTGGCCGGCGCGGCGCTGGGCCTTGCGGCGGCGGCGCTGATCTGGGCCGGCTGGCCGGTCCTCGCGCTGGTGCCGCTCCTGCTGTCGCGGCTGGCCGACGGGCTCGACGGCGCCGTGGCCCGGCACAACGGGCGCACGGATTTCGGCGGCTTTCTCGATATCGCGTCGGATTTCCTGTTCTACGGCAGCGTGCCTCTGGCCTTCGTGCTGGCCGACGCGGCGGGCAACGGGGCGGCCGGGGCCTTCCTGCTGGCCGCATTCTACTTCAACGGAACCAGCTTTCTCGGCTATGCCGTCCTGGCCGCGAAACGCGGCATGGAAACCACCGCGCAGGGAGTGAAATCGCTCTATTTCTCCAACGGTTTGCTGGAAGGCACGGAGACGATCCTGTTCTTCGTGGCCCTGTGCCTGTTTCCCGCGCAATTCGCACCGCTCGCCTGGATCTTCGGCACGCTCTGTTATGCCAGCGCGCTGGCGCGGATCCACGCGGCGCGGCGCATTTTCAAGACCGGAAAGGACCAAGGATGATCCGATCGCTTCCCGCGGTGCTGGCCGCGCTGCTGCTGGCCTCCCCCCTCGCCGCAGACCCCGACCCTGAACCGGCCGACTGGGACTCGGTGCAGGAAGAGGCAAGGGGCCAGACCGTCTACTGGCACGCCTGGGGCGGCTCCACCGCCACGAACGATTTCATCGCCTGGGCGGGCCGCCGCGTGGCCGCGATGCACGGTGTGACCCTCGAACACGTGAAGCTGTCGGACACCGCCGATGCGGTGACCCGCGTGCTGAGCGAGCGGCAGGCCGGACGCGACGACGACGGCGCGGTGGATCTCGTCTGGATCAACGGCCCCAACTTCGCGGCGATGAAGCAGGCTGGCCTGCTGTTCGGCCCCTTCGCCGAGGCGCTGCCCAACTGGGCCTTGGTGGACGTGGAGGGAAAGACGGTGCAGAGCGATTTCACCGTGCCCACCGACGGCTACGAATCCCCCTGGGCGATGGCGCAGGTCGTGTTCATCCACGACACGGCGGACCTGCCCGCGCCGCTGCCCTCGATGGCGGCGCTGCTGGAATGGGCCAAGGCCAACCCGGGCCGCTTCACCTACCCGCAGCCGCCCGATTTCCTGGGGCTGACCTTTCTGAAACAGGCGCTGCTCGACCTGGCCGAGGACACCGCTCCGCTTTACGCGCCGGTGGAGGAGGCCGATTACGCCGCCGTCACCGCGCCGCTGTGGGACTTCCTGGAACAGCTGACGCCGGCCTTGTGGCGCGGGGGGCGGGCCTATCCCGCCACCGGGCCCGCGCAGTTCCAGCTGATCGCCGATGACGAGGTGGACCTGGCGATCTCCTTCAGCCCCGGCGAGGCCTCGACCGCGATTGCAAACCAGCAACTGCCACCCACGGTGCGCACCTTCGTGCTGGAGAAGGGCACGCTGGGCAATGCCTCCTTCGTGGCCATTCCCTACAATTCGGGCTCCAAGGCGGGCGCGATGCTGGTGGCAGATTTCCTGCTGTCGCCCGAGGCGCAGCTGCGCGCGCAGGATCCGGAAGTGCTGGGCTATGGCACGGTGCTGGCCATGGACAAGCTGCCCGAGGCCGATCGCGCGGCCTTCGAGGCGCTGGACCTGGGCGTGGCCACGCTCTCGCCCGCCGAGCTGGGCCCGGCGGTGGCCGAGCCGCATCCCGGCTGGATGACCCGCATCGCCGAGGACTGGGCCGCGCGCTACGGCACCGGGCGCTGAGCCCGCCCATGCCCGTCCGCCCTGCCCTGTTGCCAGCCGTTCCGGCATTGACGCTGCTGGCCATGCTGGGGCCGGTGGCGGCAGGGCTATGGGGGGCCTTGCTGCCCGCCGCGGGGCACCTGCCCGCGGCCGGGTTCGAGGGGCCCTCGCTCGCGCCCTTGCGGGCCCTCCTCGGATGGCCTGGCCTGACCGACGCGCTGCGCCTGTCGCTGGTGCCCGGGCTTCTGGCGACGCTGCTGTCGCTGGGCATCACCGCGCTGATCGTCGCCGGCTGGTGGGGCACGCGCACCTTCACCGCGCTGGAACGCGCGCTCTCGCCGCTGCTGTCGGTGCCCCATGCGGCGGCGGCCTTCGGTCTGGCCTTCCTCATTGCGCCTTCGGGCTGGATCGCCCGGGTCTTGTCGCCTTGGGCCACCGGATGGGACCGCCCGCCCGACCTGCTGATCCTGCAAGACTCCTGGGGCCTTTCGATGACCGCCGGGCTGGTCGCCAAGGAAGTGCCCTTCCTGCTGCTGATGAGCCTTGCGGCGCTGGCGCAGGCGGATGCCCGCCGCGCCCTGCGCGTGGCGCAATCGCTGGGCCATGACCGGGTGTCCGGCTGGCTGGTCGCGGTATTCCCGCGGGTCTACGCGCAGATCCGCCTGCCGGTCTACGTGGTGCTGGCCTATTCCATGACGGTGGTGGACGTGGCGGTGATTCTCGGTCCTTCCACACCGCCGCCGCTCTCGGTGCAGATCGTGCGCTGGATGTCGGACCCGGACCTGTCGCAGCGGCTGGTGGCGGCGGCCGGCGCGCTGTTGCAACTGGCGCTGGTGGGCGGTGCGCTGCTGGCCTGGCGCATGGGCGAGATGGCCGCCGCAAGGCTGGGCCGGGCCTGGATCGTGCGCGGCGCCCACGCATCCCTCGACCCGGTGCTGCGCCCCGCCGGGCTGCTGCTGGGCGCGCTCTCGGCGCTGGCGGTTCTGGGCGGCCTCGCCGGGCTGGCACTCTGGTCCTTCGCGGGGTTCTGGAGCTTTCCCGCCGCCCTGCCCGACACGCTGAGCCTGCGCGGCTGGGCCCGCCATGGCGCCGGCGTACTGGACAGCGCCGCCACCACCGCGCTGATAGCCGCCAGCGCCACCGCGCTGGCGCTGGTGCTGGTGCTGGGCTGCCTGGAGGCGGAGCACCGGCGGGGCCGGCCGCTTTCGCGCCGGGGGCTGTGGCTGATCTACCTGCCGCTGATCGTGCCGCAGATCGCCTTTCTGCCCGGGTTGCAGACCCTGCTGCTCAGCCTGGGCTGGTCCAGCGGCACGGGTCCCGTGATTGCCGCGCATCTGGTCTTCGTGCTGCCTTACGTGTTCCTGTCGATGGGCGATCCGTGGCGGGCCTGGGACGCGCGCCATGCCACCGTCGCCGCCACGCTGGGCGCCGCGCCTGCGCGGGTGTTCTGGCGGGTGAGGATGCCCATGCTGCTGCGCCCGGTGCTGACGGCGGCCGCCGTGGGGCTGGCCGTGTCGGTGGGCCAATACCTGCCCACCCTCCTGGCCGGGGGCGGACGGGTGACGACCCTGACCACCGAGGCCGTGGCGCTGGCCTCGGGCGGGGATCGCCGTGCCATCGGCGCCTTCGCCGTGGCGCAGACCGCCGCGGCGCTGCTGCCTTTCGCGCTGGCGCTCGGCCTGCCGGCGCTGATCTGGCGCAACCGCAGGGGGCTGCATGGCTGAGGGGCTGGAGTTGCGCGGCGTGCGGATCGCAATGGACGGCCGGACGCTGGTGCAGATCGACCGGCGGGTGGTCCCGGGCGAGATCCTCACCGTCATGGGCCCGTCGGGCGCGGGGAAGTCCACGCTCTTGGCCTTCCTTTCCGGGACGCTGGCCCCGGGCTTCCAGGCGCGGGGCCGCGTCTGGCTGAACGCGCGCGACATCACCGATCTGCCCCCGCATCGCAGGCGGCTGGGCATCCTCTACCAGGACGACCTGCTGTTCCCGCATCTCAGCGTCGGCGAGAACCTCTCTTTCGGTCTCGCGCCGGGCGGCAGGCGCGCGGCGCGCGCGGCCCGGATCGAGGCGGCGCTGGCCGAGATCGGGCTGGAAGGGTTCGCGCCTCGCGACCCGGCCACCCTGTCCGGCGGGCAGAAGGCGCGCGTAGCTCTGATGCGGATGTTGCTGGCCGAACCCGAGGCGCTGCTGCTGGACGAGCCGTTCTCGGGACTGGATGCGGACCGGCGGGCGCAGATCCGGGGACTGGTCTTTTCCCGCGCCCGCGCGCTGGACCTGCCCACCCTGCTTGTCACCCACGACCCGGAGGACGCCGCGGCCGCGGCGGGCGCGGTTCTGAGGCTGGCCGGCTGAGCGCTTCCTCCGCGCTACAGAAGCTCCGTCACCCGGTGCGGCATCGTCTGGCCCTCGCCCCAGCGTTCCGCCGCCGTCGGGGCCCCGCCGGAGGCCGCGACCAGCGCGCCCGCGATGCGGTGCGCCGCCGCCTCGCGATCCAGCCCCTTGTCCAGCATGTCGCACAGATCGACGTCCATGCTGCTGGCCCAGCGCGCCCAGGTCTCCCGATTGCCGCAGATCTTGAGCGTGGGCGCCAGGGGATGGGCCGAGGGATTGAACTGGCCCAGCGCGAAAAGCACGGCATTGCAGCCCGCCGCCACCATGCCCGTGAGCGAGACCGGCGTGAAGAAGGGCGTGTCCATGAAATGCAGCCCCGGCCCGGCGGGCGGCTCGGCAAAGCCCAGGTTGCCGGCGAAAGGCGCTTGCCCGGTCTTGACCACCGCGCCCAGGCTTTTCTCGATCAGCGTGGTCAGCCCGCCGGCGATGTTCTCGGCCGTGGGGTTGGTGCCGCGGTAATCGACGCCGTCGCTGGTCATCCAGGCCTCGCGCCGGGCGATGGCCCCGAGAATGGCGTCTCGCAGCGCGGGCGTGGCGCAGCGCGCCGCAACGGCAGGTTCGGCCCCGATGAACTCCACCGTTTCGGACACCACCGCGCGGCCGCCCCGGGCCAGCACCAGGTCCACGAGCCGCCCGATGGCGGGATTGGCGGCCAGCGCGGAGCTGGCATCCGAGCCACCGCATTCCAGCGCGAGGCTCAGCGCCTGCGCACCCACCTCCTGCCAGCCGTGCCCGAGCCCCGCGGCCAGGTCGCGCGCGGCCTGCCGGGCACGCGCGACCGCGGCCTCCATCCCGTCCTGCTCCAGCAGCGCCAGCACCTCCACCGGGCGCCCCGCATCCCCGAACCGGGCACGCAGCGCGCGGGCCGCAGGCGCATCCTGTGTGAGCAGCAGCGCGGCTCCGGTGTTGGGGTGCAGCGCCAGCCCGTCCAGCAGCCGATCGGCCAGCGCCACGTCCTCGCCCCGCAGGCCGCGCGGCAGGGCAGGCGCGATCACGCAGGTATCCGGCACGGCATCCGCGGCCAGTTCCGCCCAGCGGTCGGTCAGCGCCACGGTGGAGAGGATCACCAGCCGGTCGCGCAGCCCGACGCGCCCGTCGGGCCGGACAACCCCGCGCAGCCCGGCGAACGGGTCAGCCGCAATTGTGGACATGCACATGCTCCCCCCGTGCCACGGGCCGGGTCGCGCGCCCGATCGCCACGCCGTATTTCACCACCGCCTCGCCCTCGGCGATGTCGCGCAGCGCCACCTTGTGCCCGAAGGACAGGCCCGGTGCGACGGGCCCGCCCCCCGCCAGCCGAACCGCGTCCAGCCGGTTGTCCACCAGCGTGGCCACATTGTCGGCCTCGTGCGCCACGATGGCGCGGCGGGTGGCGGACCCGTCGCTCACAGCTGCGTCTCGGTAACGAGCCGGGTGCGCAGGAAGGCTTCCAGCCCCTCGATCCCGCCTTCTGAGCCGTAGCCGCTTTCATGAATGCCGCCGAAGGGCGTCTCCGGGGTCGAGACCAGCAGCGAGTTGATCGCCAGCATCCCGGCCTCCACCCCCTCGGCCAGCGCGGCCGCGGTCTGGCGGTCGGACGTGAAGGCGTAGGAGGCCAGCCCCAACGGCAGGCGGTTGGCCTCGTCCAGCATCTCTTTCAGCGAGGAGACGCGCGAGACCGGGGCGATCGGGCCGAAGGGTTCGTCGTTCATCACCCGGGCGGTCACCGGCACGTCTCCCAGCACCGTGGGCGCGAAGAAGCTGCCCCGGTTGCCGATCCGCTCGCCCCCGGCGAGCAGCGTCGCCCCGGCGGCGATGGCGTCCTCCACCAGCCCCTCCATCACCTCGACCCGGCGGGGCGCGATCAGCGGTCCCATCGCGGTGCCCTCTTCCAGGCCGTGCCCGACCTGGAGGCGGCGGGCCTCTTCGGCGAAGGCCTCGGCAAAGCGGTCATAGGCCGCATCCTCCACCAGGAAGCGCGTGGGCGAGACGCAGACCTGCCCGGCATTGCGGAACTTGCCGGCTGCGGTGATCTTCGCCGCCTTCTCCACGTCGGTATCCGCGAAGATCATCACCGGCGCGTGCCCGCCCAGCTCCATCGTGCAGCGCTTGAGCGTGTCCGCTGCCAGCCGTTGCAGGTGCTTGCCCACCTCCACGCTGCCCGTGAACGAGATCTTGCGCGGAATGGGCGAGGCGATCAGGTGTTCGGACACACGGGCCGGCACGCCGAACACGATGTTCAGCACCCCCTCGGGCAGGCCCGCATCCTGCAGGGCGCGGCCGATGGCCACGGCGGTGGCCGGCGTCTCCTCGCTGGGCTTGATGATGAGCGAACAGCCCGCACCCAGCGCACCGGCCACCTTGCGCATCACGTTCACCGCCGGGAAGTTCCACGCCACGAAGGCCAGCGCGGGGCCAACCGGCTCCTTCACCACCTCCTGGCGCATGCCCTTCATGCGCGCGGGCACCATCCGTCCATAGACGCGCTTGCCCTCCTCGCCATACCAGCGCAGCACGTCGATGGCGAAGCCCAGCTCCATCCGGGCCTCGCCCAGGGGCTTGCCCATCTCCAGCGTCAGGTTGCGGGCGATCGTGTCGGCACGGTCCTCCAGCAGGCGCGCCGCCTTCTCCATCACCTTCTGGCGCTCCAGCGCGGGGGTGGCGCGCCACGTCTCGAAGCCGCGGCGGCTCGCCTCCAGCGCGGCGTCCAGATCCGCGGTGGACGCATGCGGCACGTGGCCGATCACCTCGTCCGTGGCCGGGTCCGTCACCGGCTCCGTCACGCCGTCCGATCCCTGCCGCCACTCGCCGCCGATCAGCAGCTCCAGCCTTTCGTCGTAGCCCATCCCTCTGGTCCTTTCCCTTGCATTCAAATGGCCTGCGCGTCCTCCAGTATCAGACCGGCGGCGCGCTGCGCGACCATCAAAGTCGGCGCGTTGATGTTTCCCGACGGGATCACCGGCATCACCGAGGCATCCACCACGCGCAACCCGTCCACGCCCTGCACGCGAAGGCGCGGATCGAGGGGCGCGTCGGCATCCGATCCCATCCGGCAGGTGCCGCAGGGGTGAAAGACCGTGCCGGCATTGGCCCGGATCGCCTCCAGCAGCTCCGCCTCGCCTTCGATCGTGTCGCCGGGCAGCCGCTCGCGCCGCCAAAGCCCGGCGAAGGGCGGGGCGGCGTGGATCTCGCGCAGCATCCGCACGCCCTCCACCATGGTCCGCCGGTCGATCTCTGCGGACAGGTAGTTCGGAACGATCCGCGGCGGCGCCGCGGGATCGTCCGAGACGATGTCGATCCGCCCGCGCGAAGCGGGGTGGCATTGCCAGACCAGCGAGGTGAAGGCCGGACCGCGGTGCAGCGGCCGGCCCGGACGGTCGGCCGAGAGGGGCATGGTGATGAACTGCACATCCGGGCCGTGATCCGGTGCGTGGCGCGTGCGCGCGGCCCCGCCAACCTGCCCCGCTCCGATGGTCAGCGGCCCGCGCCCGGTCAGCGCCCATTCCGCGCCCGCCCGCAGAAGCCAGGCCGGATCACGCGTCTGCACGTTGAGCGAGCGGCGATCCTTCAGGTCGAGGATCATGCGCATCTGGTAGTGATCCTGAAGATTGCCGCCCACTTCCGGGCGGTCCAGAAGCACCGGCACGCCCGCCGCCCTCAGCACCGGCTCCGGTCCGATTCCCGAAAGCTGCAGCAATTGGGGCGACTGGATCGCCCCGGCGGCGAGGATGACCTCGCGCGCGGCCTCGGCCCGGAAAACGCGCCCGTCGCGCTGCCAGTCCACCGCGCGGGCGCGGCCCTTCGCCATGACGACCCGGTGCACCTGCGCGCCCGTGCGCAGGGTCAGGTTGGGCCGCCCGAGCACCGGGTGCAGGAACGCCCGCGCCGCGCTCATGCGCCAGCGGCGGCCGATGGTCAGCTGGTAGCCCCCCACTCCCAGGGTCGTCTCGGCGTTGAAATCCGGATTGCGCGGATGCCCGCAGGCCACCGCCGCCTCCAGCCAGGCCCGGCTAAGCGGATGATCGTGGCGCAGGTCGCTGACCGTCATCTCGCCATGCGCGCCGCGGAACTGGCTCGGGGGGCCATCGTAGCGCTCCAGCGCGCGGAACGCCGGCAGCACCTCGGGCGCGCTCCAGCCCGTGGCGCCCGAACCGGCCCAGCGGTCGAAGACCGACATCTCGCCGCGAATGAAGATCAGACCGTTGATCGAGCTGGATCCGCCCAGCACCCGCCCGCGCGGCCAGGGGATGGCCCGGCCCGCGGTGCCCTCCTCTGGCTCTGTGTGAAAGACCCGCGAGAAGCGCGGATCGTAGATCGCCTTGAAGTATCCGACCGGCAGCCGCAGCCAGGGGTGGCGGTCGCGCTCGCCCGCCTCCAGCAGCAGCACCCGGCAGGCAGGGTCTGCACTCAGCCGATTGGCGAGCACGCATCCCGCCGACCCGGCCCCGACGATGACGTAATCGTAGCTCTCGCGTTCCATCCCGAGCCCCTCAGGTGCTTTCCCGCACGATCAGTTCCGCCGGCAGTTCGAGCGCCAGCGGCGACAGGTCCGGCGTTGCGAGCCGTTCGAGGATCGCGCTGGCGGCCCGGGCGCCAATGGTATCGGCGTCGATGCGGATGGTGGTGAGCGACGGGATCATGCTGCGGGCAATCTCGGCATCGTCGAACCCCGCGATCGCCAGGTCTTCGGGGATGCGCAGGCCCATCCGCTGCGCCGCGAAGACCGCGCCCGCCGCCAGCACGTCGCTCGCGGCAAAGACCGCCTCCAGGTCCGGGGCGCGGGCCCAGAGCCGCTCGAAGGCGCGCGCGCCCTCTTCTATCAGGAAGTGCGGGGCCTCCTCGACATGCGCCTCGGGCACCTCGGTCCCGAACTCCCGCATCTGTGCCAGGAAACCCTCCAGGCGCGCGCTCGTCCGGTCGTTCTCGCGCGTGATGCCGCCGATATAGCCGATCCTGCGCCGCCCGGTCTGGCAGAGGTAGCGGGTCATCGCGCGGGCGCCCTTTTCATGCGAAACACCCACATAACTTTCCAGCGGCGCCTCCGGGACCGTCCACATCTGGACCACCGGCGCACCGGTCTGCGTGAGCAGAGTGCGGGTCCGCGGCGTGTGGCTCGCCCCGACCAGAACGACTCCGTCGACCCGCCGTGCGAGAAAGGCGGCCACCAGGCCTTCCTCGGTCGCGGCGCAGTAATTGCTGATGCCCAGGATCAGGTCGAAGCCTTCGCCGGCCAGAACCCGCGTCATTCCCTCGATGGTGGGCGCGAAGACCTGGTTCAGCACCGGGATGATCACCGCCACCGCATGGGTGCGCTGCGTGGCGAGGCTGCGTGCCAGCGTGTTGGGCACGTAGCCCAGCGCCTCGACGGCCTTCATCACCTGCGCCAGGGTCTTGGGCTTCAGGCTCTCGGGACGGTTCAGCGCGCGCGACACCGTCATGGCGGACACGCCCGCATGGCGCGCGATATCGGCCAGCGTCGTCTCCCTCCCCTTGCTTTCGACGCTGCGGCGCTGGGGTCGGTCTTCCGGGGCGCTCATCGGCCGGGTCTCCGAGCCACGGGATTGACGGAGGGCACGGCGGGGCCTTTCATCGAATGACGGCAAGCTGCGGGGGCAGGCGCGATGGAGAAGGCAGCACTGGTTACGGGCGGAACCCGCGGGATCGGCCGCGGCATCGCGTCGGTTCTGCTGCGGCGCGGCTGGCGCGTCGCGCTTTGCGGCACGGGGCTTGCGGCCGCGCGCGACACGGCCACGGCACTTCGGCAGGAGACGGGTGCGCCGGGCGACGCGATCCGGCCCCTGGCCTTCGCCGTCGAGGAGCCAGACGGCTGGGAAGCCGCGCTGGACGCCGCGGAGGCCGCGCTCGGGCCGCTCACGGGCCTGGTGTGCAACGCGGGCATCTCGCCCAAGCGCGCGGGGCGCAAGATCCCGCTGGGCGCCGATGGCGACGCGCAGGCATGGGCCCGCACCTTCGCCGTCAATGTCGATGGCGCCGTGATCGGAACGCGGCGCTTCGCGGCGCGGTGCGCGGAACGGGGTATGCCTGGATCGGTCGTGCTCATGTCATCCATCGCGGCCCGGGTCGGTCTGCCATTCGTGCCGTCCTACTATTCGGCCAGCAAGGCGGCAATTCTGGGCTTCGTACGCATGGGGGCGCATGATCTGGGGGCACGGGGCATCCGGCTGAACGCCGTGGCCCCCGGCCGCATCGAGACCGACATGGTGCGCGAGGCCGGGGCCGCGCTCAACCGCCGGATCGCCGAAGAGACCGCTTTGGGCCGGCTGGGCCACCCGGAGGAAGTGGGAGAGGCGGTGGAATTCCTGCTGTCGGACCGCGCCTCGTTCATCACCGGCACATGCCTGAACGTGACCGGCGGCTGGATGGAAAGCTGAGATCACGGCGCCTCCCCGACACTGACCAGCCAGTCTACCGCCAGCGCCTCCGCACCGCGCAGCACCACGGGATTGAGATCGACCTCGGACAGGTTCCCGGCCCGGGACGCGACGAATTCAGAGAAATCCGCGAAACGTGCTGCCAGCGCGTCCCGGTCCACCCCGGGGCGGCCACGCGCACCGTCCAGCAGCGCCTGTGCGGGCAACCTCCCGACCATCGCGCGCGCCTGCGCCCGGGAGACCGGCGCAAGGGCGAACTCGGCGCCCTCGAACAGCTCCACCAGCACACCGCCATGGCCCAGCATCACCACCGGCCCGAATGCCGGATCGTGGCGCGCGCCGAAGACCAGCTCCACACCCTCCTCGGCCATGGGTTGCACGGAGACGCCCTCGATCCGCGCGGCCGGATTTGCCTGCCTCACGCGGGCGATGAGCGTCTCGAAGGCGTCGCGCAACGCCTGCGCCCCTGCCACGTCGAGGATGACACCGCCGATATCGGACTTGTGCGCGATGTCCGGCGAGGCGATCTTGAGCGCGAAACGTCCCCCCTGCGCGCCCGCCGCCACCGCCTCCCCGGCACTGCGGACCAGCCGCGGGAGGGCAAGGGGCACACCACATCCGGCCAGGAACGCGGCCCCGGCCTCGGGGCCCAGGACAGCCGGTGTGCCGGGCCCTGGACCGGCCGCGGGGGGCGCCGGCGCGTCGTGAAGCGCCCCAAGTCCCGTGCCCCGACCCGACAGCGCCCGGACCGCACGCACGGCGTCCCCGCCATTGTCGAAATGCGCGATCCCCTGCGCCGCAAGCGCGGCCCGGGTCTCGGGCGGGGCGGCGATCCAGGCCACCAGCAACGGTGTCCGCGAGGCCGCGCGGCAGCGCCCCAGACTTTGTGCAAGCCGCGCCACATGCGCCTCCATCATCTGCAGCCAGACGATCACGCAATCCACCTCGGGATCGTCCTGCAACGCCGCAACCGCCCCCTCCAGGATGCCGGGATCGGACACGAACTGCGCGGTGATATCCACCGGGTTGCGCAGGCTGCCGAAGGCCGGGACGCAGTCCGAAAGCCGGGCGCGCGTGGTGTCGGACAGCTCGGCCAGCGGCATGTTCAGCGTCTCCGCAAGATCCGCCATCAGCACGCCTGCCCCGCCCGACATGGTGACGACACCCAGGCGCGGGCCGGGAAGCTCGCCCACCCGCAGCAGAACCTCCAGCACGTTCAGCATCTCGCGCTCGCAGGCCACCTCGATGATCCCGGTCTGCCGGGCGATGCCCGAGAACAGCCGCCCCGGCGTGGCCAGCGCGCCGGTATGCGCCGCCGCGGCCTGGGCGCCGCGGGCGCTGCTGCCGACCTTTGCCAGCACCACGGGCTTGCCGGCCGCCGCCGCGCGCCGGGCGAGCGCGGCCATCTTGCGCCCGTCGCCGATGTTCTCGACATACCCGGCGAGGATTCCGACCCGAGGATCCTCCAGCGCGGCGCCCAGGATGTCCCAGATGTCCAGCGCGGCCTCGTTGCCGGTGTTCACGAACAGCCCCAGCCCGAACCCGCGCGCGCGGGCCAGCCCGGCGATCGCGGTGCCGAAGGCGCCCGACTGGCTGGCGAAGGCGATCGGGCTGGCCAGGATCTCGCCCTCGGCATACTGGCTGAAACTGGCGGCCACCTTGTCGAAAGCATTGACGAAGCCCAGCCCGTTCGGGCCCAGAAGCGCCATGTTCGCCTGTCGGGCGATCTCGGCCATGCGGGTCTCGAGCGCCCGGCCTTCCGCCCCGGTCTCGCCGAAGCCGGAACTCATCACCGCCACCGCACGGGCCCCGCGCCGTGCCAGCGCCTCTACGGCCGCGGCGGCCGCCTCGGGCGCCAGCGCGACGATTGCGAGGTCCGGCGCAGCAGGCAGGCCGGGCACGTCCGCATGGCAGCGCAGCCCTCCGATCTCATCGCGCGACGGATTGACCGGCCACAAGGCCCCGCCGAAGCCGTGCAGGCGCAGATGGGACAGCACTCGCCCCGATAATTTGTTAGGGTTATCAGAGGCTCCGATGATCGCGATCGATCGGGGCGACAGCAAGGCCCGCAGGGCAAAGCCATGCTCTTGCCCATCATGCATGGGAAAATGCTGAATGTCCCGGTCCGGCAAGAGTCCTTCTCCAGATAGCAAGGCCACCACACGCACAAGCTTGACACGAATCGTCATCCGTAAAAATGTTACGGTAAACATGAAAGACGGCACAAGCCGCAACGATCGGCGCGACAAGACGGGCGCCGGACACAAGGGAGGAAGGAATGAAACTCGATCTGCGTGCAGGTGTGTTCACCTGCAGCCTCGCGGCGGCGTCGCTGTTCGGCACCGTCGGCGCATCGGCACTGGAAACGGTGCGCACCTACAGCATCCCGTTCTACACCGGCTTCTCGGTCTACGTGGCCGACCAGCTCGATCTGTTCGAGAAACACGGGATCGAGACCGAACCGAAATGGTTCCCCTCCGGTGCGCCGATCATCCAGGCGGCCGCCGCGAAGCAATGGGACATGACGTTTCTGGGCGCGCCGCCGGCCGTTCTCGGCGGGCCGACGCTGGGCCTGAAGACCGTGGGCATGGTGGTGGAGGAAGCGCCGATCCACCAGCTTCTGGGCCGCCCCGACTTCGTCGAGAAGGTCCAGGCGGATGCGACCGCGCTCAAGGGTGCGCGGGCCTTCGTCACCACATTGTCCACCGGGCATTTCATGACCGAAGCCTGCCTGCAGAAGATTGGCGTGACGCAGGACGACATCCAGATCATCCCCAGCGAGCAGGCGGCGACCGTGTCGGCCTTCGCCGCGGGCGAGGGCGACCTCGCGCAGGTCTGGCCGCCGCAAAGCTCGGCCCTGCGCGACCGAGGCGCGGTGGTTCTGTGCGACGCGCCCATGGCAGGCGTGTCCATCCCGGCGGTCTGGGTCGCCCATCCCGACTTTGCCGAAAAACACCCCGAACTGGTTCAGGCCTGGATCGCGGCCAACCTCGACGCGGTCGCCTGGATGCGGGAAGATTTCGACCGCACCCTGGAGCTGTATCGCAAATACGACCAGTTCCGCGGCTTCGACACGTCTGAGGAGGGCCTGGCGGAGGAGGCCAGGCTCGCGATGGGCGCCCTGAGCGGTGCCGAGCAACTGGAGGTGATGAAAGCCGCCGAGGGCGAAACGCCCTACCTGGTGAATTCCTACACCGAGATCGCCAAGTTCTTCATGCGCGGCGGGCGCTTGCAGGAACTGCCCGACTACGCGCCGCTGGTGGATGCGTCCTACCTCGAAGCCGTGATCGCGGGCAACTGACCCGCACCGCGCCGGCCTGTGCGGGCCGGCGCATCACACCCGTAGGCGGACACAGGATGACGGAACAAGGCAAAGCGCGCCCGGTTGTCGTGACAGGCGGAGCGGACGGGATCGGCAGGGCCATCGCGGAACGCTTCGCGCGGATGGGGCACCCGGTGGGTATCGTCGATCTCGACGGTGCCAGGGCCCGGCGCACCGCCGCAGCCCTCGGGGCGGAACCATCCGCATGGGCGGAGGCCGATGTGTCCGACGACGCGGCAAGCGCAGCCGCCCACGGCCGGATCGCCGAGCAGATCGGCCCGGCCGCGATCCTGATCAACAATGCCGGGATCATGCCCCGTGAGGTCGGTCGGGTCGAAGACCTGCCCCCGGCGCAGTTCGACGAGATGCTGGCGATCCATCTGCGCGGCGCCCTGCTGTGGAGCAGGATGGTGCTGCCCGAGATGCGCAAGGCAGGCTGGGGCCGGATCGTGAACCTCGCCTCGATGCTGGGGATGGTGGCCGCGCCGCACCGGGTGGGCTATGTCACGGCCAAGACGGCGATCATCGGGCTGACGCGCGCGCTGGCGCTGGAAACCGCCCGCGCCGGGATCACCGTGAACGCCGTGGCCCCCGGCTACGTGCTCACCGCGCCCTTGCGAGCCAAGGTGGACGCGGGCGTTCTGGGCATTGACGCCATCGCAGAGCGCACGCCGGTCGGGCGCTGGGCCGCACCTTCCGAGATCGCGGAGGCGGTGGCTTTCCTTGCAGGGCCGGGCGCCGCCTACGTCACCGGCGCGACGCTGCCGGTGGATGGCGGCATGTCGATCCGCGGCGATCCCGGCGAGGATATCGGCCCCCGTCCGTGCAGCCCTCTCCCCGTCCCCGCCACGGCCGCCCCCAACCACACCGGAGCAGGACCATGACACCCACCCAACCGCGACAGCCCGGGAACCTGCCGGGCGACGAGATGCTCGCCCTCTATCACCGGATGCTGCTGATCCGGCGGGTGGAGGAACAACTCGGCGACGATTTCCGCGCCGGCAAGCTGCCCGGTCCGGTGCATCTCTATATCGGGCAGGAGGCGGTGGCCGTCGGCGTCTGCGCCCACCTGGCGGACAGCGACTGGATCGCCAGCACCCATCGCGGCCACGGGCATTTCCTGGCCAAGGGCGGCAGCGCCAAGCACCTGATGGCCGAGGTCTACGGGCGCGACACGGGCATATGCCGCGGGCTTGGCGGTTCGATGCATGTGGCGGATTTCTCGAAGGGGATCATCGGCGCCAACGGGATCGTCGGCGCCGGAATCTCCATCACCGCGGGCGCCGCGCTGGCCGCGCAACTGGACGGCAAGGGCGCGGTCGGCGTGGCCTTTTTTGGCGACGGCGCCGCCAACCAGGGCGTTCTGTGCGAGGCGCTGAACATCGGCGTCCTGTGGAACCTGCCGCTGATCCTGGTGTGCGAGAACAACGGCTTCTCCGAATTCTCGCCTTCCGCCAGCGTCACCGCCGGCGAGATCGTGGACCGCGCGCGGCCCTATGGCGCGGCCTGCGAGGCGCTGGACGGCAACGACCTGGTGGCCATGTGGCAAGCCGCCGGGCGGGCGGTGACGCGCGCCCGCGCGGGCGGCGGCCCCACCCTGATCGAGGCCCGCACCTATCGCCAGCGCGGCCATGTCGAGGCCGAGGCGACCTTCCTGACAGAAGCCTATCGCAGCGAGGACGAGGTGCGATCCTGGGTCGCCCGCGACCCGCTGCCCGCCACCGCGAAGCGGCTGCTGGAAGCGGGCCACGCCAGCCGGGCCGACCTGGACCGCATCGCGGAACGGGTGGAGGAGGAACTCGCCGAGGCCGTGCGCTTCGCCGAGGATTCGCCTTGGCCCGACATGCAGGAAACCGCCCGCTACATGTTTGCCTGAGGAGGGGAAATGGCACGCAAACGCATGATCCACGCGATCAACGAGGCGCTGAACGAGGAGATGGAGCGCGACCCCTCCGTCATCCTGTTCGGCGAGGATGTGGGCATGAGCCTCTTCGGCGACACGAAGGGCCTGCGCGACCGCTTCGGCGCCGACCGGGTGCGCGACACGCCGATCTCGGAAACGGTGATGACCGGAATGTCGGTCGGCGCGGCCGCCGCGGGCAAGCGGGTGATCTGCCACATGATGTATGGCAACTTCATCTATACCGGCTTCGACTCGATCGCCAACCAGGCCGCCAAGCTGCGCTACATGACCGCCGGGCAGATCTCGCTGCCCATCGTCTACATGGCGGTGTTCGGGGGCGGGCGTTCCTCGGCGGCGCAGCATTCGGATTCCATGCATCCCGTCTTCATGAACCTGGGCGGGATCAAGGTGGTGACCCCGGCCTCTCCGGCCGATGCGAAGGGCTTGCTCAAGGCGTCGGTGCGCGACGACAACCCGGTCGTGTTTCTTCAGGCGGCGGGGCGCGGCGGCGAAAGCGGCGAGGTGCCCGATGGCGAGCACGTGATCGACCTGGGCCGGGCGCGCACCGTGCGCGAGGGCGACGACGTGACCATCGTGGCGATCGGCGCGATGGTCCGACCGGCCCTGAAAGCCGCCGGAATGCTGGCGGCGGAGGGCATCGAGGCGGACGTGATCGACCCGCGGACGCTGGTGCCCCTCGACCGCGAGGCGATCTTTGCCTCGGTCAGGCGCACGGGCCGGCTGGTTGTGGTGGACGAGGCGCGCGACACCTGTTCGGCCGCCAGCCATATCGCGGCGCTCTGTGCCGAGCAGTGTTTCGAACATCTCAGGGCGCCGATCCGCCGGGTAACGGTGCCGGACGTGGCGATCCCCTATTCGCCGCCGCTGGAAAAGGCGGTGATCCCCAACGAAGGCGCGATCGCCGCCGCGGTGGCCGCAATCTGCGGGCGCGCCGTACCGGAGGTCATCGCATGAAGGTCGCGCTCAAGATGCCCCGCGTCTCCATGAACATGGAGGAAGGCACCGTCAGCGCCTGGCGCAAGCAGCCGGGCGACAGTTTCACCGAGGGCGAGATCCTCTACGAGATCGAGACCGAGAAGGCCACCAGCGAGGTGGAGGCGCCCTGCGCCGGCACGATGCTCGAACACATGGTGGCCATCGGGGACGATGTGCCCGTGGGCGATCCGGTCTGCCGGATCGAGACCGTGGACTGACGACGACGGGAGGACCAGGATGAGCAGCGCAGCCCAAGCCGACAATGCGGTGAGTTTCCGCGATGTCAGCATGACCTTCCAGTCGCGCGGCGGCGCGGTGCAGGCGCTGGACAGTTTCAGCTTCGACATCGCGCCGAACGAGTTCATCGTGATCGTGGGGCCCTCGGGTTGCGGCAAGAGCACCCTCCTGCAGATCACCTCGGGCCTGCAGGCCCCCAGCGGCGGGCACGCGCTTCTGGGGGGCCGGCCGATCACCGGGCCGGGCCCGGAAAAGGCGATGGTGTTCCAGAACTTCTCGCTCTTCCCGTGGAAGACCGTCTGGCAGAACATCGATTTCGGCCTGCGCGTCTCGGGCATGGCGCCCGCCGAACGGGCCGAATTGATCCGCTACTACCTGCGGGTGACCGGGCTGGAAGGGTTCGAGAACCATTATCCGCGCCAGCTTTCGGGCGGGATGCAACAACGGGTTGCCATCGCCCGCGCGCTTGTGCTGCGGCCGCGCGTGCTGCTGATGGACGAGCCGTTCGCGGCGCTCGACGCGATGAACCGGACGATCATGCAGGAGGAACTGGTGCGCATCTGGTCCGAGCACCGCCCCACGGTGCTGTTCATCACGCACAGCGTGGAAGAGGCCGTCTACATGGCCGACCGCGTGATCGTGATGAGCCGCCGCCCGGGACGGCTGAAGACCGTGATCGACGTGGCCGGGCTGTTGGGCGCGGACCACTGGCGCACCCGGCCGATCGACGAGGTGTCCGTTCTGCCGGAGTTCCAGCGCCTGCGGCACCAGGTCTGGGACGAGGTGCGCGGCGAGATCGAGGTGAACGCATGAGCGCGGCCGGTCCCGGCCGCGAACGCGCGGTGACGGCGGCCTATGCGGTGGGGTCCATCGCGGGGTTCGTCGCGCTCTGGCATCTCCTTGCGGTGCATGTGCTGGCCAATCCCTTCATCCTGCCCCCGCCCGGCGCGGTGCTGGACGGGCTGATCCGCATCACCGGGGGCTATCTCGGCAGTTCGCTTCTGACGCATCTCGGCTCCAGCCTGTCGGTCGTTCTGATGGGCTACGCGATCGCCGTGGCCGTGGGCGTGCCGCTGGGGATCGCCATGGCCTGGCACCGACCCACCAACACCTTCGTCGGCCCGCTGCTGATGGTGCTGCGGCCGATCCCGCCGCCGGCCTGGATTCCGCTGGCGATCCTGTGGTTCGGCATCGGCATGCCCGGCAAGGTCTTCGTGATCGCGATCTCGGCCTTCGTGCCCTGCGTGCTGAACTCGTTTCTCGCCATCAGCGAGCAACCGCGCGACCTGATCGCGGCCGCACGGACGATGGGCGCCAGCCGGCGGCGGCAACTCTTCGAGGTGGCGATCCCGGCGGGCCTGCCGACGATCCTCGCCGCGATGCGCATCGCGCTGGGCAATGCCTGGGCGACGGTGGTCGCGGCCGAACTGGTGGTGGCCACCTCGGGGCTGGGGTTCCTGATCCTTGCCGGGTATCGCAACTTCGAGTCGCAGATCATGGCGGCCGGCATGATCTCTATCGCGGTGATCGGCTTCGCCATGAACCTCGCCTTCCTGATGGTGGAACGTCGCCTCACGCCCTGGAGCGTCTCCGATGGTTGACCGCACCGCCCCGGCGCCGGCACAGGCCGGGCGCAGGCTGCCCCGGCTGCGGCGCGGCGGGGTGCCGGCGGCCATTCTCGCCTGGATCGCCCTGTGGTGGCTGATCGCCGCCGGCTTCGGCATCTCGAAGGACTTCCTGCCCACACCGGGCGACGTGTTCCTGCGTCTCGTGCGCCTCTCCACGGAACCCACGGGGGCCGGCACGCTGATCGTGCATGTGCTGGCCAGCCTCGAACGCTTCGCGCTGGGCTTTGCCATGGCGATGGGCATCGGCGTGCCGCTGGGTTTCCTGATGGGCTATTTCCGCCCGGTGGACAGGATCGTGTCGCCCGTCTTCGAGGTGTTGCGCCCGATCCCGCCGATCGCCTGGGCGCCCTTCGCGATCCTGTGGTTCGGGGCCAGCATCGGCTCGCAGGCCTTCGTGATCCTGCTCTCGGCGCTGCCTCCCATCGTCATCAACGCCTATCTCGCGCTGAAACTGACCGATCGCAGGCTGATCGACGCGGCGCGCGTGATGGGGGCAGGGCCGCGCATCATCCTGCTGGAGGTGGCCCTGCCGGCGGCGGTGCCGCTGGTCTTCACCGGGCTTCGCATCGGCCTGGCGATGGGATGGATGTCGCTGATCGCCGCCGAGATCGTGGCGGGCGACGGGTCCAACAGCGGGCTCGGCTACCTGATCCTGCTGGGCCAGCGCACCCTGCATGCGGACCTGTCGATCGCCGCGATGGTGGTCATCGGCGTGATCGGGGCGCTGCTGGATATCGGGCTGGGCCGTCTCAACGGGCGCTTCCAGCGATGGAAGGTGGAATGAGCGAACCGCCGGTTCTCTACGAGGAGGCGGAGGGGGTCGCCCGGATCACCCTCAACCGCCCGGCGCGGCGCAATGCGCTGGATGCCGAGGGCGTGGCGGCACTGGCCGACGCCTGGGCGCGGCTCGAGACCGGGCCCGCCCGCGTGGCGATCCTGACCGGCGCCGGCGGGGCCTTCTGCGCCGGGCTCGACCTGGAAACCCTTCCGGACCCGGCGCCCGCCGTGCCGGGCATCGGTGCGCTTGTGACGAAGCCCGTCATCGCCGCGGTGTCGGGCCCCGCGATCGGCCTCGGCCTGACCCTGATCATGCAGGCCGATCTTTGCGTGGCCGACGACACCGCCCTGTTCCGCTATCCGGAGGCGCATGTGGGCTTCACCGGGGGGTTGATCGCCGGGCTGGCCGCCCGCATCCCCGCCAAGCTCGCGATGGAGATGATCCTGCTGGGAACGCCGGTGCGGGCGGCGCGCGCGGCGCAGACAGGGCTGATCAACGAGGCCGTGCCGGGCGAGGCACTGTTGCCCCGCGCCGAGGAGATGGCCCGGACCATCGCCAGCGCCGCGCCCCTCGTTGTCCGTGCGCTGAAGGCGGAAATCACGGCCACCCTGCCCGCCTCCCCGGCCGAGACGGCGGGACGCTTCCGCGCGCGCATGGGGCCGATCGCCCGCAGCGAGGACCGGGCGGAAGGGCTCGCCGCGTTCCGGGAAAGGCGCCGGCCGGACTTCCGGGGCCGCTGAGCGGATCACCCGTTGACGATGCCGCCATCCACGTTGATGACCTGTCCGGTGATGTAGCTGGCATCCTCCGACAGCAGGAAGGCCACAACGCCAGCGACCTCCTCGGGCCGTCCGAACCGGCCCAGCGGGATGCTGGAGAGCAACGCATCGCCGCGCGAGCGGATGATATGGGCCGGCATCGGGGTCTCGATCACCCCGGGTGCCAGCGCGTTCACCAGCACGCCCCGCGCCGCCATGCGCCGCGACAGCGCCCGCGTCAGCCCCACCAGCGCGCCCTTGGCCATGGAATAGGCGACATGGTCGGGCGCGCCGCGGTTGAAGGCCAGCGAGGCCGCGAACACGATGCGGCCTCCCGCCTGCATCCGGCCCTCGACCGCGCCGGCGAGGTCGTAGGCGTTGGAGGCATTGTGCTGGATCGTCCTGTCATAGACGTCACGGCTGTCCGGCCCCAGCTCGTGCGGCTCGAATATGCCGGCCATGTGCACCAGCGCCCCGATGGGCTCGGGCGCGGGGGGCAGCGCCTCGGCGCAGGCCGCGGGGGTGTCGAGGCGGCTTTCCGAGAAGGTCGTGCCCGCGGGCAGATCGGCCGCCAGCGCCGACAGGCGCGCACTCTCCAGATCCACCAGGTGCAGCGGCCAGCCATCCCGTGCCAGGCGATGCGCCAGCGCGCGGCCGATGCCGCCTGTCGCCCCGGTCAGGATAACCCGCCCGTATCGCGCCTTGCCCATACCCTGCCCTCCTCCGACGTGCCGCTGCCGCATGGCCCGACACGGACAGGGTTTCGCGATGCGTCAAGAGCTGTCAATCGAATTGGGAAGCGGTGGCTCAATATGCGCCCCGCCCCGAAATCACGACGCCCACGGTGGCGGCGAGGATCCGCAGGTCCAACGCGGGCGAAGCGGTGCGGACATAGCTGACATCCATATCGATCATCCGCTCGAACGGCACCTCGGCCCGGCCCGAGACCTGCCACAGCCCGGTCAGGCCCGGTGGCACATGCAACCGTTCCATCGCGCGGTCGGGATAGGCGGCGACCTCCTCGGGCAAGGCGGGACGCGGCCCGACCAGCGACATGTCTCCGCGCAGCACGTTCAGCAGCTGCGGCAGCTCGTCCAGCGAGCTGCGCCGCAGGAACCGGCCCACCCGCGTCACCCGGGGATCCTCGCGAACCTTGAAACACACGCCCTCGCGGTCGCTCGTCGCGAGCAACGCGGCACGGCGCGCCTCGGCGTCCCGGTGCATCGAGCGGAACTTGACCATCCGGAACCGGCGACCGTCCAGGCCCACACGCTCCTGCACGAAGAACACCGGCCCCCGGCTGTCGGCCTTCACCAGGAGGGCGATGACGGCGAAGACCGGCAGCAGCACCGGCAGCATCAGCGCGACCAGCAGCATGTCCATGGGGCGTTTCCAGGCCAGCCCGCCGGCGCGGCGGCGCACGCGCGCACCGGGGAACGTGACGATATTGTTGGCTTGCATGGTCGACTCCTTCAACCTTCTGGAACTACGGGAAAACATGTTCAGGCAGGCAGGCCCGGATCGGCTCGCCGCGCGTTCGTGAAGACCAGCCCCGCGCCTTGGGCGGCCAGGCCCGCAACGGCTTCGATCCGCGGGCGGATCGCGCTCAGCCGGTCACCGCGCCGCGTCTCGATCACCGCGATGTCGCAGACCGAGAGCACCAACTCCGCGGACAGGCTTTCGCTCAGCGATCCGGCATGCAGCACGACGACCTCGCGACCCTCGGCCATCATGTTGACCGCCTCGCGCAGCGCCTTGACGCCCACGCTGCGATCCGACGTTTCGGTGCCGGTCCCGGCGGGGCAAAGCTGCAGGCTCTCTCCCATCGGCAGGGACAGCGGGGCGCAGCCCGCGGCCAGCGCCTCGCGCCAGCCGGGAGTCCCGACGAGATCCAGATCCCGGGTCAGTGCCTCGCTCGCCAGGTCGGCATCCACGAGCAGCGTCTGCAAACGCGCCCGGGCAAAACTCTCTGCGAGGTCTCGGGCCATCGCCGAGGGCGCGCCGCGGTCCAGCCGCGCCACCCCGATCAGCCGGGCCCGGCCCACCGCCTGCGGCCGGCGCAGCGGCCAGAGTTGCAGCGCATTGCGCAACGCGTCTGCCTCGGTCGCGGCATCCGCGCCGCGGCGGCCGACCCGGATCACGGGAGCAAGATGCGAGCAGCTCCCGAGGTCGTCGGAATGGCGCAGGCGCCGATTGCCGATCGCCAGCCCCAGCGCGCCGCCGAAGGCGAGCACCCCTCCAACCGCGAAGCCGGCGGCCCCCAGCATCTTGGAGCTGTCCTCGCTGGGCTCGTCAGGCCGCACCGGCGGCGACATGACGACCGTGTAGCCGGGCAGGGCACGGTCGGTCTCGAGGCGAATGACTTCCAGCGCCTTGCGGGTTTCCTCCAACAGGCTGCGGGTTTCCTCTTCGGCCTCGGCGAAGGCCGAAAGCTCCACCTGCTTGCCGTTGAGCACGCGCGCCTCTTCGCGGGCGGTGGCAAGCTGGCCATCCACCTTGTTCAGGACGGCGCGGATCTCGGCGGTGCTTTCCTCGGCGCTTTCGGCGCCGCCATCGGTCAGGGCCCCGGTCTGGCCCAGCAGCCGGATCTGTTCGCGCCTGTCGCCCAGCGCGCGTTCCAGCACGGCCACCTGCTGGCGCTTGTCGCGCACCTGGGCCGCGTCCGGCGCATAACGGCTCAACAGGGTTTCCAGTTCGGCCTCGCGCTTGGCCTTGTCGAAATTCAGATCGGCCAGCGCCCGGTCGAGCAGCGTCGCGCGCAGGATCTCCTGGTTGGCCATGTCCGCGGTGGAGGCGCCGGTCTCCGCCTCGAGCGAAGCCAGCGTGGACCGCAATTCCGCCTGCCGCGCGGTCAATTCCTCGATCCGGGCCACCTTTTCCACATGCGCCTTGCGCAGGGCCTCGATGCCGAACTCGCCTCCGACTTCCAGCACCCGCGCGCGAATGTCCTGCAACCGCAAGGCCAGCTCTTCCTCGCGTTCCTGGAGGCGCGACAGGCGCACCGCGGCGCGGTTGGCTTCGGTGTCGTCCTTGCGTTCCAGGTAGGCGTCTACCACGGCCGCCAGTTTGGCGCGGGCGAACTCGGCCTCCTGGCTCTTGGTCTTCATCACGATCAACGAGTCGCTGCGGCGGATCTCGATGGAGCCCACCAGGTCGGAGACCCGCATGTCCCTGGTCTCCTCGGGGAAATCGGCACGCAGCCGCTCGGCGGCCAGCGCCATCACCGGGTGAGAGGCCACATAGGTTGTCTCGGCCTTGACGAAAGTCTCGAACGTCTTCAGCACCGAGCCGTCGCCGGTCTGGTAAAGGATGTTCGATTCCTGCGGGTAGACCCGAAGGATCGCCTGGCTTTGGTATAGCTCGGTGCCCGACAGAAACCCGGCCACCCCGAGGGCCGGGCCAAGCAACGCCGCCACGGCCGTGGCCGGCAGCCAGCGGCCCCGCATGATCCGGAAAAGCTGCGCGACGGGATTCACCTCGGGCGCAGCAGCAGGAGGTTCGGCCACCGTCCATTCTGGCGATGGCCCCTCTTGCTCGACGGCATGGATCATGGCAACGCCCCTTCCCGGCTGGACAGGTCACGCTCCCAGGGTTCGGGGCCCTGCGCGGGCTGCAAGGCCAGGCGCAGGCGCACAATGCCCATGACCGCCGCGAAGACCGCGAGATCGGCCCAGCGCGCAGGCTGCGTCATCGAGGCCCGCAACATCCTCCAGACCGAACCCGCCTCGGGTGCGGCGCCGCCCAGCGCGGTCACCCGCCGGGCACCGCGCAGCGCCCGGCTGCGCACGCGGATCAGGCTGCCCAGGTCGCGCGGCGCCATCGCGAGGAAGCGGCATTCGGGCACGAAGGCGATCTCTTCGGGCGCGAACGCCCGGCGGATCCATTCGTCATCGGCGGTCACCGGTGGCAGCGGGAACACCCTGGGCACGGCACCCGGCGCCAGAGCGAACACGCCACCGAACTTGCCGCGGGCGAAATAGGGGTTGGTCAGCCACGCACGGTAGAACGCGCGCACCAGCGGCGCGGAGCGGCCGGTCTGCGGCACCATGACCCCGCAGGCCGCCGCCGCCTCGCCGCGATCCAGCGGCGCCAGCAGCGCCCGCAGATCGGCCGGCGCCACCACCAGATCGGCATCGAGACAGATCACCGGCCGGTCCGGCGCCGCCCGGGACAGCCCCAGGTTCAGCGCGTTCGCCTTGCCGGGCTGGTCGGTCTCCAACACCATGGCCGCCGGAGCGGCCTCCCGTGCCCGGGCGGCCGTGTCGTCCGAACAGCCGTTGGCGATCACCACCAACCGGAACTCCCCGGCTGCCGCGCCAAGCGCCAGCGGCTGCAAGCCACGCGCGATCACCGCGGCCTCGTCGTGGGCCGGGATCAGCACGGTCGCGCGGGGAGGAAAACCGGTCATGCCCGCAGCGCCCCCGCCGCGGTGTCACGACGGCCGAAGCTGAAGCGGGGACGGCGCACCGCCAGGGGCGGGGACCAGACAAAGCCCCGCAGCGTCCGCAGCAGCTCATCCGAGGCGCGGGGGGCGGCCTGCGCCTTGGCGGCCTCTGCCTCCGGTTGACCCGCGCGCTCCAGTTCCTCGTCGAGACGCGACCAGAGCGCCTCCGCCGTTTCGGCAACGGAAACGTTGGACAGCGCTGCCATCTTCTCGGCGGTGTCGCGCTGATGGTCGTTGCGGTGCTCGCCCAGATCGGCGCGTCGCGGCATGATGACCACGCGCTTGCCCAGCTCGGCGGCGCTGAGGATGCTGCCCATGCCGGCATGCGCCACCACCAGGTCGGCGCGGCGGACGTGGTCCAGGAAGGCCTCGCGAGGCAGGGTCTCCACCGTCTCGATATGCCGGAAGCATTCGGCCGAGACGCCGGTCTGCGCCAGAACCCTGGTGCGGGGGTTGCGGCCGGCCCAATCGTCGAGCGCGCAGAGCAGGCGGGAAAACGGAAGCTGGGTTCCGACGGTTGCGAAGATCATGGCGGACTCCTTCGGGAAAGCGGGGAGGGGACGGCTTGGGCGGCTCAGAGCACAGCGCCGCGGTAATCAGCGCCGGTGGCGCGGGCGACCTCGGGCCATTGGGTGAGGACGCGATCCGCCACGCCCCGGGACAGCCGGGCCGAGACGGACAGGTCCGCCGCATTGGCGATCGAATCGATGAACAGGCCGCGCGCCCCGATCATCCGGCCCAGCCGGATGGCCAGATAGCCGCCCGCCGCGCCGGTGCTGACCACCACGTCGGGGCGGGTGCGCAGGACGATCCAGGCCAGTTTGAGCGCGCAGAGCAGAAGGCGCAGCCTGGTGTCCTTGTTGGCGTCCGGAAACAGGTGGAGCGGCGCCGGCGCGACCTCGGACGCCACCGAGGCATCGACGGTCGCGTAATGCATCTCGGCACCCTCGAAGGCGGGCCGAAGGCGCATCAGCTGCACCCAGTGCCCCCCGCCGGAGGACACCGCCAGAACGCGCGGGGCACGCGGGGCTGCGATGGTTTCGGACATGGCGATCTCCTCTTGTCTTCGGCGTTTCGGACAATTGCCAACCTACGGAAAAGCGCCCTTAAATACTTGGGATCACAAGGAGATTTCGCGTCAAAACCGGATGGGAAGACCTATCCCGAAGGATAGGCGGCGGCCCGGGCGGAGGGGGCAACGATGCTCTCGTAGAGGGCAACCATCCGCTCGGCCTTGGCGCTCCACAGCCCTTCGCGGGCCAGCTTGGCGCGGCCCCCGTCGCCAAGGCGCGCCCGCAGCGCCGAATCGTGGGCCAGGCGCCGAATCGCGGTCGCGATATCTGCTGCGAACCGCTTCGGTTCGCTCACCGGCACGCGCAGGCCCGTGGTCTCGTCCACGATCCAGGCAGGCCCCCCGCGATCCGCCGCGATCACCGGCAGCCCGTGGCGCATCGCCTCGTAGAGCACCCCGCCCGCCGCTTCGCGGAAGGAGGGAAAGCAGAACACGTCATGCGCGCGGTAGAGCGCTTCCACGTCAGTGCGCGGCACCCGGCCCAGGAATTCCACCCGGTCCGCCACTCCCAGCCGGGCGGCCTCGTCCCGGCAGAGCGCGATCTCCTCGCCCCGGCCCGCGCTGGTGAGCGTGACGCCGGGCAGGTCGCGCAGATGAGCCAACGCGCGCACCGCGTCGCGCAATCCCTTGGTGCGCACTCCCCGCCCCACATGCAGAAGGCGCAGTTTTCCCTCGCCGGGGGTGCGGTCCGCCGGTGGGGCGAGGTCGTCCACGCCGAGTTCCAGCACCGGCTCGAACCGGCGCAGCGGCACCCCGGCCAGAACGTCCTCCATGTAGGGTGCAACCCCCAGCACCAGCGCGGCGTGGGCGTAGCTTTGCCGCAGCCACGGATCGTTGCGCAGGCGGAACGCGTCGAGCGCGCGCAGCCGGGTGAAGAGCGGGGCCGAAGCCGCCTCTTGCCGGAACGCCTCGGGCGTCTCGAGCGCCCCGCCCAGCGGGCCGATCACGTAAGGCACCGGAAAGTGCCGCAGCGGCGAGGCGTAGCGCGCCGCCTGCGGCATCAGCTGATGCGCCACCTCGAAGGCCTCGTCCCGCGCCAGCGCCGCCGCCATCCAGCGCCTGACATGGGTGCAGAAGACCGGCCAGGCGGGTTTCGCCATCGCGTTCAGCCGTTCGTGCCGCATGGCCCAGGCAGGCTCGGGCCAGGTGACGACCCGCACGCCGGGCAGTTGCCTGGCCAGGGCCATGCGCCCCGGCCGCGCGAAACTCAGCACCGTCAACTCGCAGCGCCGCGCCAGCGCCTCGGCCCATTTGAAGGCGATGAAGGCCTCGCCCACATCGGTGCCGTCCACGTTCGGCGCGATCAGCAGAACCTTCATGCCCGTGCCTCCCGCGGCCAGGTGCGCGGCAGGTCGCGCACGACCCGGGCGAAATGCGTCGCACGGGCGGCCGCACCGGGGCGGCGCGTCAGGCGCAGCGCCTGCCAGGCCAGCGCGCGCGACAGGTTGAAGCCCGCCAGCAGAGCCCAGCAGGCCATCCCCGCGCCGATGCCGCCATGCTTGCGGTGCAGCCGCACCGTGCCCTCGGTCAACAGGACGTCGCGGCGATGGTTGAGCGCCCGCACCGACCCGCCGCCGAAATGGGTGATCTCGCCCACCGGCGCGAACCATACCTCCCAGCCCGCTTGCGCGTAGCGGCGGCACCAGTCGGTTTCCTCGCCGTAGAAGAAGAAGCTCTCGTCCAGCGGGCCCACCTCGCGCAGGGCCGCGCCCCGCACGAACATCGCGCAGCCCGAAACCACCTCGACCCGCCGTTCCTCGCGCCGGTCCCAGCGGGTCATGCGGTAGCGATCGAAGGCCGCGAGGCGGGTCAGCCCAAGGGTCTGAAGCCCCAGCATCCCCAGCGAGGGAAAGGCCGAGGTGGAGACCTGCATGGAGCCGTCGGTGTTCAGCACCCGCGGCCCCAGGACGCCCGCGCGCGGATGCGCATCGAGCCATGCCACCCCCGCGCGCAGCACATCGCGATGCACCAGCGTATCGGTGTTCAGCAGCATCACGTGCCGGCCCGTCGCCTGCGCCAGCGCCTGGTTGTTGGCGGCGGCGAACCCCCGGTTCTCGGTGTTGCGGATCAGATGGACCGCGGGAAATTCCTCGCGCAGCATCCGCACCGATCCATCGGCGGAGGCATTGTCCACCACCCGGATCTCGGCCTTCAGCCCCTCCAGCGCCGGGGTGAGCGAGTTCAGGCAGTCGCGCAGCATCTCGCGGGTGTTCCAGTTGACGAGGATGATCGACAGATCCATGGGAAAGGTCCTTTGCATTGTCAGAACAGCCGCGCGCGGACGGCGGCAGGAACTGGGTGGCGGCGGGAGGCAGGGCTGCGCGCGCCGGCCTCGGCCTCGGGGCGTCCGTCGAGCATCCAGACGCCCGAGCCGATCAGGAAGACGAACAGCACGAACAGCGCATTCCAAAGGTGAACGGTGCCCGCGGCCACGGTGATGCCGAACAGGGTGAAGGCCCAGGCGTGGCGCGCGCGTTTCCAGTGATCCGGCAGGTTGCGACGCTGGCCGATCATCCAGATCAGCCCCAGCATCAGCGCCACGAGGAAGAACAGCGCGGGCAGCCCGTAGCGCACGGCGACGAGCAGCCAGAAATTGTCCATGCTGTCGGACATCCAGGCGGGCCGCTCCCAATCGCCCAGCCCGATCCCGAAGACCGGGTGGCGCGCCACCTCGGCGGTGCCGAACTCGAAGATGAGGATGCGGTTGTAGGCGGAATGGGCCGAGAAGGTCAGATGCTGCACGAAGACGTGAAAGGGGGTCCGGTTCGATAGGAGGTCAACGCCGATATAGACCCCCGCGAACAGGGCGAAGAGCGCCCGCCAGCGCCCCACCACGCCGCCCAGGACACGTTCCCAAACCGCCACGAAGCCCTGCATGATCAGAACCACGTAAGGCCCGCCCGAGAAGGAGATGAAGGTGGCCAGACCCACGCCGCCGGTCTGGAACATCCCGCCAAGGCTGGTCAGCCGCCGCTTCGCCACCATGAAATAGGCCAGCGAGAAGGCCGAGGCCGAGAAGACGCCGCACAGGATCGGGTGGTCGAACGGGCCGAACGTGCGTTCCAGCCCCATACGTTTGTCGATATAGGCGGCGGGGGGGCCGCCGGCCACGGCGGCGATCCCGTCATGCAGGATGTGAATGCCGGTCACCGCCTCGGGCAGGGTGAAGACGAGGAGCCCCACCACAACCGCCACATAGGCGCGGGCGAAGGCCTCGAAATCGGCGAAGCTGCGGATATAGACCCGGCCCACCAGCCAGGCCCCGGCGAACTCGGCGATGTAGATCCCGCCGGATTCCAGCCCCTGTTGCAGCCCGCCCCATTTGATCAGCGCCATCAACGCCCAGATCGAATGCGCCGCCACCAGCCCGTCGAAGATCGTCAGGCGGCCGCAGCGCCCTGAGAGCAGCTGAAGCAGCATCGGCAGGAACATGATCAGCAGGATCACCCGGTAGGGCGACAGCCGCAGGCCGCCAGCCACAACCGAGGTGGAGGTGGGCAGCATCATCGTCACGAAGAACAGCGCCACGACCACCGGCACACCGAAGATGCGCCGGCGCCTCGGCGCGTCTTGGAGGGTGGCGGGCATGGTTCAAACGCTCCGCAGGCCGGGGCGCGCGCGCCTCAACATGGGTCGTTCCGCCCATAGCCAGCTTGCCAAGGCCAGCGGCAGCACGGCCAGCAGGCTCAGCAGCGCCAACGCGGGCGCGGACAGGCCCGGCAGGACGTGGAGCAGCGTTTGTGCGACGGGCCACCCCAGCAGGTAGGTGCCGTAGGACAGATCCCAGCGCAGCGGGCGGGGCGGCAGCCGGTAGGCGATGACGAGCGCGCTGTAGCCCAGCGCCACGACGCCCGGCGGCCAGGACCCGGCCATGAACGCCAGCAGCAGGAGCCCCACCGCAATGTCGGCGCGCAGGGGCAGTGCCTCGCGCCAGCGCCAAGCGGCCATCCCCAGCGCAAAGGCCAGGAAAAGCGGCGCGAAGGCAGACAACCGCGCGACCGGCAGCACAGGCGCGGCCAGCCACAGCGCGGCAGCGCCGAGGAGAACCGCGACGATACCCGCTCGCCCGCGCAACAGTCCGGCAGCCACCAACGCGAAACACAGCCCATAGGCCGCCAGCTCGTGGAACAGGCTCCAGAGCGGGCCGTTCACCGTCCCGGGCCAGGGATTGGCCGCATAGGCGCCGGGAATGTCGTGCTCGATCGATACCAGTGTCAGGCCTCGCAGCAGGTAGGCCGCCGCCTCCTGCATCGAGGGCGCGCCACCCGAGGCCACGGCCAGGCCCAGCGTCAGCACGAGCGCCGCGCCAAGACCCGGCAGGATGCGCCGCGCCCGCGCCGCCCAGAAGGCGCGCGGCGCGCGGGTGGCCGCGCTCTGCGTGATCAGCAGGCCCGACAGGAAAAAGAACAGCCCCAGCGCCCAGCCGCCCAGCGACTGGCCGGTCGAGTGGTGCAGCGGCTCTGCCGTGCCCTTCCCCAGCGCAAGAGGCCACGCATGGCTGACGACCACCGCCGCCGCAGCAGCAAGGCGCACCGCGTCAAGGTTGTTGGCCCGGCCCCGGGCCATCGCCTGCGCGAGGATCATTCCGATGCCTCGATCCGCACGCGCCGCCACAGGCGCAGCCGAAACATCCGCTTGACGGTGCCGGCGACGGATTGCGCGCGCGCCTTGGCCGACAGGCCCAGCCAGTGGCGGAACAGCGCCAGCCCCGGCTCGTGAGGCACCCGCATTCCGGCCAGCCGCATGGCCAGCCTGCGGCCCCAGACGGCACCCTGGGTGGCCCGAAGATTGGGCTGGGCCCGATCGATCACGTCGCGACCGCGGGGCTCGGCCTTCAGCACCCCGGCGGCGATCGCCGCCTCGATCAGGTGGCGGCCGCGCGCGCTGCGTGCCACGATCAGCGAGCGGCCCGGCGCGGTCTCTCCCTCCGGCGGGTTGTGCCAGGGATCGCCCACCGAGATGTCGGCGAAGGCCCCGGTATGGTCGGCGCAGATCCGGCAGCGCCAAAGCCGCCCGGCCTGGAGGATTTCTCCCCAGGCCTCGGCATAGGGGATCGCGCGGCTTTCGCGTTCGGCCCCCGTCTCGTCGCGCCAGCGCGCCTGCATCAGGCCGGGCCAGCCCTGGCCACGGTAGCGCAGGTCGGTCAGGCTCGCCTCCTCGGGCACCTCCAGCCGCGCCAGCAGCCGGTCAGTGGCCGCGCGGGTGGGCGCCCCCGCGCAGAAGATCGCCACCGTCAGCGGGATCTTCGCCGCGAGGTCCGGCTCGGCCCGCCGCGCGCGTTGCACCGAGGCCACGTCGCAGGGCTTGCCGACGAAGGCGACGGACCCGGAAGCGGCGCGGATGTCGGCAAGCGTCTCGCCCGGGCTGGCCTGGGCATAGCGCGACCCGGCGCCGCGCAGCAGCCCCGCGCGGTCCCGGCTGACGACCCCGACATTGCGACGGGGATCGGACGGATCGGCCGCCACATGCGACACCCCCCGGACAGCGCCGCTGTCCAGCGCGAACAGCATCAGCGCGGTGACGCCCCCCCCCGAGGAACCGCGATGCCGGATCTCGGGATCGGCCGCCCAGCCTTCCCAGACGGCCAGCACGGGGCCCCAATCCTCGTCCACGCGGTCGCGTCGGGGCAGATCGCGGTAATCGGCTTGCGCCCCCGCGCAGAGCGCGACGGCGGCGCGGGCGGCCTGCCGGCCCTCGGGGCCGGGGCCGACCACCGGGCGGCGCCCCTCCTCGCGGTCCTCGACCATGCGGATGCTGCCGGGAAAGGCCCCGGCGCAGACGCCGCAGCCGTTGCACAGGCGGCGGGCCACGATGTCGGTGATCGGATCGGGCGTCATGCCGGAACCTCCGAAACGGGATGGGGGCGCAGCACGGGCGCGGCGAGCGCCAACGCACGCGCGGTGGCGGCGGCCTCGCCCATCGCGGCGGCCCAGGCCAGCGCGGCCAGCGGCAGGCCGGCAGCGGCGCAACCCAGCGCCGGGATCAGCGCGGCGGCGCGCCACAGGTTGGCGCGCGCCGGATCGCCGGTGCGTCCGGTGACCAGCGCCAGTTGCGAGAGGGGCGTTCGGAGAATCCGGAACCCCGCGGCCAGGGCAAGCCCGGTGGCGAGCGCCATGTCAGGGCGCAGCTCGGCACCGTAGACCAGCGCGACAAGCACCGGCGCGAGCAGGGCGAAGCCGAGCGCGAAACTCGCCGCCATCAGCGCATGCAGGCCCAGCGCGGTGCGCGCGGTGGCGGGCAGAGCGCCTTGGGCCAGCGCATCGCGCATGCGCGGCGCCAGCAGCGAGGCGGCGGCGCGGCTGGTGATCTGCGCAGGCAGCAGGGCCAACTGGAAGGCCACGGCATAGAGCGCCACCGCGTCCCAGGTGAAATATCCCGCCACGATCAGCCGGTCGGCCTGAAAGGTCAGGAACATCAGCCCGGCATTGAGGATCAGGGGCGCGCCGAAGCCCCAGGCCTCGCGCAGCACCTGGCCGTCGAAGCCCAGCGCGAAGGCGCGCCCGGCAACGACATGCGACAGCGCGACATGGGCCAGCCCCTGCGTGAGCAGTGCCGCCACGATCGCGCGGTGATCGCCCAGCACCAGCGCGCCCGCGACGGCGCCGAGCAGCATCGCCAGCGCAGCCCCGCCCTCCACAACGGCCATCGGCCCGTAGCGATAGGCGCGTTCCATCCGGCGGTAGTCGAGATGCGACAGCCCGCGCATCAGCGGCACCAGCGCGAGCGCGGCATAGGCGAGGACGGCAGGACCATCGGCAAACCCTGCCGACATGGGCCAGGCGAGCGCCAGCATCAGCGCGGCGATCGCCAGCCCCCGCAACGCCGCGGCGCCCTGCAGCGCGGCCACGAAACCCGGCGCATCGCCCCGCGGAGACTGCACCAGCAGCCGTTCGATGCCGATATCGCTGATCATTTCCGCCAGCCGCAGCGTCAGCGCCAGCAGCATCGCCCGGCCCAGCTCGTCCGGGCCGACCATCCGCGCCAGCACGACCGAGCGGCCAAGCGCCGCCGCCTCGGCGGCCAGCGGCACGCCCCAGGCGAGCACGCGTCCTGACAGCGCGGCGGCCATGGTTCAGCTCCCGGCCTGCCGGACGATCTCGTCCATCTGGGCCTCGGCGCGCGCAAGCAGCGCCGGAAGGCGCGTGGCGAGCGCTGCGCGGGTCTCCTCACGCCGGGCGACGGAGAACGACACCTCGGCGGCCAGGGCCTCTGCGTTCTGGATGCGCAGGTCCGCCACATGGCCGCCGAGGCCGCACTGCTCGAACACACCCTCTGCCTTGTCCGAGTACCCCAGTCCCAGCGTCGGCACCCCCGACGAGAAGGCGCCGATCGTCGCGTGCATCCGCGCGCCGGCGAACCAGTCCAGCCGCGACAGCACCCATTTCAGTTCCATTGCACCCGGGTTGCCGCGCAGCACCTCCACCCGGCCCGGGCAGTCAGGACCGAGCCGGGCAGAGAGCGCCTCCGCCGCCGCAAGATCGCTTTCGGGGTCGCCTTGCGGACGGTGGACATGGGGCACCAGGAGCAGGTGCATATCGGGATCGGACGCCAGAACGGCACGCGCGGCGGCCTCGATCTGGGCGGGATGGGGCTTGGCAAGGCCGAACCGCGCCCGCGCGGCCTCTGGCTGGTTGCACAGGAGCCCCGAGACATTGAGCCCGGCCAGCGGGAAGCCGCGCGCGCCGGCCAGCCACCGGTCCACCTGGCCGCCCAGCGCGGCGCGCGGCTGGCGGCGCGGCAGGGCCAGCGCCATGTCCACGCCGGCGCGGTGGTGTTCGGGATCGAAGGCGTCGCCCAGCAGGTCGCGCAGCGTCTCCAGGCTCTGCATGTCGCGCACCCAGACGGCGCGCGCGGCGCGCAGCAGCCGCGCCGCCTCGGCCCGATGGGCCTTGTCGCGGAACGGGCCGAGGGTCTGCGGGAGAAGGATCAGACGGGCGCCGGCGCTCAGCGCCAGCCGCTTGGTCCCGGCCATGGCGCGAAAACGGCGCGGGCCATAAAGATCGGTGAAACTGTCTCCGCCCGAAGCATCCAGGATGGCGGCCGAGCGCGCCAGGTGACGGGCGGTGGGGCTCGGCCCGCCGCCCAGCCCCACCAGCGCGCGCACGGCGCCCAGGCTTTCGGCCCGCCAGAACCGCCGCGACGGCGACAGCCCCACCAGGTCGACCTGGGCGCCGGCCAGGGCACCACGCCGACACCCGCGGCCATGATCGGCCACGGAGATCGGCCCGGCCCCCCGCGCCGCCAGGCCGGACACCGCCGAGAGGCAGAGCGCACTGACGCCCTGGTTACCGGTGTCCGGCGCGGCATTGAGCAATGAGATCATCGGGAACCCCGTGGGAGACTCTATACTTTCAACAAGCACCGGCATAACCTTCCGACATGCCCGCCGTCGCGCGGGCGGCAGGATAGGCAGGCGGGTCAGCCGGCGAAGAACCGGCATTTTCGGAGCAGGGGCATCATGCGAAGGGACAGCCCGATATCCGTTCGGATAGGTCGTGCAGCGCGCGGTGTCGCCGTTGCAGGCACATTGGCGCTTGCCGCCTGCGCCCCGGGGCCCGATCCGGAGGCGCTGCGCTTCGACGGCGTGGTGGAACGGATGCGTGTCACGGCCCCCGGCATTGCCTCCCGGCCGGGCCCCAGTTGCGGCAGCGAACGGCTCGACCCCGGGCAGAAGGGCGCCGGCGCCCCCGCCCGCGCCCCGGGCTACCGGATCGGGCCCGGCGATACGCTGCGGCTCAACATCTTCGGCGAGGAAGGGCTGAGCGACATCACCGCCCGGGTGGATGCGGAAGGCTTCGTGCAATTGCCGATCATCGAGCTGGTCCAGGTGGCGGGGCAGAGCACCCGCACACTCCAGCGCGATCTCAAGCAGCGCTATTCGGTGCATTTCGTCGATCCTTGGGTGACGGTGGAAGTGGCCGACGCGGCCAGTTCCCCGATCTATTTCCTGGGCGAGTTCCGCGATCCGGGTGTGCGCTACATGCAGGGCGCAACCAACCTGCTGGAGGCGCTGGCGCTGGCCGGCGGCATGGAAGAGGACGCCTACCTGCCCGGCGCCCGCCTGCTGCGCGACGACACGGTCTGCACCGTCGATCTCCAGGCGCTCCTGCGTGGCGGGCGGTTCGATCAGAATGTCTGGATCGCCCCGCGCGACGTGATCTATGCGCCCAGGCGCGAGGACATGTCGGTCTATGTGCTGGGTGCGGTGGGCGCACCGCAATCGGTGGCCTTCGGCGCGGAGGGGCGCACCTTGATGCAGGCCCTGTCGCTGGCGGGCGGCGCGACCCAGGGCGAGGCGCGGTTGCGCGAGGTGCGCATCATCCGCAGCTTCTCTCCCACCAGCGGCGAGCTGATCGTGGCGGATGTGCAGAAGATGCTGACCGGGCGCGGGCTGGATTTCCCGCTGCAACCGGGCGACGTGGTGTTCGTGCCGCGCAGCGCCATCGCCGACTGGAACGGCGCGCTGGCCCAGGTGCTGCCCAGCCTCCAGGTGCTGGGCGGCGTTCTGACGCCGATCACGCTGATCGAGGCGCTGAGGGAATAGGCGCCGCCGCCGCCACCGGTGCGGCCCGGACGTCGAGGGCCAGGCAGGCTTCCCGGGTCTGCGCCCAGGTCGCGACGATTTCCGGCAGCGCGGATCCCACCGCCTCCTTCTGCCCGCGCTTGGCGGCGGTCTGGACCTCCGACAGCAGGCAGTGCAGGCGCTGCGCGCCCACCGTGGCGCAGGCCCCCGCCATGCGATGCGCCCGGCTGTTGCGGCACGTCGCATCGGTGTCCCCGGAAAGGGCGGTCACCTCCTCATCCAATTCTCGAATGAAGCGCTCCACGAGACGGGAGAGGGCGGGCTTGCCGACGGTCTCTTCGAGTTCGGAGAGCTTCCGGCGGTCGAGAAGCGGCAGCGCGGCCGCCGGCGCCGTGCCCGGCGGCGACGTGTCGGACAACCGCCTTGGCGCGCGCAGGGTCTCGCGCAGGGTCTCCCGCGAGATCGGCTTGACCACCAGACCGTCCATTCCAGCCGCGCAGAAGGCGTGTATCTCGTCCTCCAGCGCGTGCGCGGTCACGGCGAAGATCGGCACCTCGCGGCTCTTGCCGTCAGACGCGCGAATCGCGCGCGTGGCCGCGATCCCGTCCATCACCGGCATGCTGACATCCATCAAGATCACGTCGTAGCGTTGACGCTGGGCCAGGGCCACGCCCTCCTCGCCGTCATGCGCCTCGGTCACGCGGTGGCCATCACGCTCCAGCATGCTGCGCAAGACGGTGCGGTTGATCCGGTTGTCCTCGACCACCAGAACCTCCAGCGGGCGGCTTTCCCGCTTGTCCCTGGCCGGATCCGACTCCGGCGTCCGGATCTGCGCGGCATGGGCCTCCATCGGCAGCCGGACCCAGAACAGGCTGCCCTCGCCCGGTTCGCTTTCCACGCCGATCTCGCCATCCATCGCCTCGGTCATGCGCCGCGCGATCGCCAGCCCCAGCCCAGCGCCCCCGGTGGCGCGACCATAGGTGGTGTCCAGTGTCTCGAAGTCGCGGAAGACCCGTTCCAGGTTCTCCTCTGCGATGCCGATCCCGGTGTCGATGACACGAAATTCCAGCTCGTGCCGGCGCCCGTCCGCGTGCAACGACTCGACTTCCAGCGTCACGCTGCCGTTGCGGGTGAACTTCACCGCGTTGCCCACGAGGTTGAGCAGGATCTGACGCAGTCGCACCGGATCGCCCACCCAGGTATCGGGCAGATCCCCGAACTGGTTGTGGGTCAGCTTGTCGCCATGCGCCACCGCCAGCGCCTTCTGTCCCGACACGATCTCGTCCAGCAGGGCCGGAAGATCGAACGAGACGCGCCGCAGCTCGACGCGGCCGGCCTCCAGTCGCGAGATCTCCAGCACGTCGTTGACCTGGCTCAGCAGCAGACGGCCCGAGGCATCCATGTCGTCGATCAGCGCGCCCTGCTCCGTCGAGAGCCTTGTATCGCGAAGCAGCGTCAAGGTTCCCAGCAACCCGTTCAGCGGGGTCCGGATCTCGTGGCTCATCACCGCCACGAATTCGGCCTTGGCCTTCTCGCCGGCCAGCGCGCGGTCACGCGCCTCGACCAGTTCCGCCTCGCTGCGTTTGCGCAGCGTGATGTCGCGGATGAACGAGACGAACAGCTCTTCGTCGCCATGCTCGGTCGTGTCCAGCGAGAGTTCCACGGGGAAGACCTCGCCGCCCCTGCGCATCGCCTCCATCTCGACCCGGCCGCGCCCCAGCACCTTGCGCTTCCCGGTCTCGCGATAGCGGCGCATTCCGTTCTCGTGCGCCACCCGCAGATGAGGCGGCACGATCAGTTCGGCCATGGGGCGGCCGACCGCTTCCTGCCGGGAATACCCGAAGACCTGCTCGGCGGCGCCGTTCACGTCGCGCACGATGCCGGCCCGGTCGGTGACGAGCACCGCGTCGAGCGAAGTGGACAAGATCTTTTCCAGCCGTCCGGCGGAGGACCTCGCCTCGGCGGCGTGCTGGTCGCTGACGCGCGACAGACGCAACAACATGACCGACAGCATCGACAGCGCGAGCACCAACCCCGCGGTCAGTCCGGCCAGCCGCCCCAAGGTGACTGCGACGCCTTCGCGCCAGGAATCGGATTGCTGCGCGAATTGTTTCAATCCGCTGAGCGACATCGCACGGACCTGCGGCTGCACCGCTTCCGCCGCAAGCACCAGTTGCGGCAAGGCCGTGCGCAACTCCGGATCGGTCCCGTCGATCGCGGGAATCGCCGCATCCAGCATTCCGGTGATCTCGAGCCGTGCCGCGCCGAAGACGCGGTCGGCATCGAGCGGGGCGTAGATCGCGCCGGTCGAGATGGTCTTGATGCGGCTGTAGAACACGTCGAACCGCTGGCGCACGGCCGCCAGCGCCTCGGGACTGTCCGAACGGGCGGCCTCGAGTGACAGGCGGTAGCGCATGAACTCCACCTCGACCTGCGACAGCGTCCATTGCACGTTGTCTGAATTGGCCTCGTCGAGCTGTGCGAGCTTGCGCTGCACCTCGAAGGCCAAATGCATGATCGCCACCACGCAGAGCGCGATGGCGAAGGAGAGCGCCGCCGTCTTGAGCCAGCGCGCCAATGCAGGGGGGGAGTGGACCTGTCTCACTTCATGTCACCGTCCTTGGGCGGGCGCCGGCAGGGGCCGGCCGGGCCGCCTAGGGCAAGACCTCGATCCGGTCGAGTTGCCAGATGCTGCGCGCATAGGTGACCTCGCTCCGGTAGTCGGGATTGGCGTCGTACGGGTAGATGACCCAGAGCGGTCCCTTGTCGCGGACCGACATCGGCGCGCCATTGCGCATGTAGGCCACGATCGGCCCGCCCGCGACCGCGTCGGAGACCGGGATTTCGACGGCATAGTCGTTGATCGCGGAGGCCGAGAGTTTCGATCCCCGCGCCTCGACGACGCCGAGAAGGGACGCGAGTTCGACCCCCTCGAAGACCTGCACGCCCTCGGTCCAGATGGTTTCTGTCTCGATACGGGTCACCGGCAGTTGACGTAGCATGTCCATGTCGAACTGGGCTGCGTCGCCCGTGTTGGTCGCCTCCACGACACCCGACACCGTCAGAAGGACGGGCCCTTCGGGCACGCCGAGCGGCTCGGCCTCGGCTGCTCCCAAGCCCGCGATCGCCACCATGATCGCGGTTAGCCAGAAAAACACTCTTCGCACCTTGTACATGGACCCGTCCTTCGTTCCGTGAGTGCCCCTTTCATGCCATGCAAGGCCCTGCGCTGACGATTGGGGCATGCGGATAATCTCCTATCCGTTCGGATAGGTCTGCCATCGGCCCAAGGCCGATTTGAGGCAGAGGGGTATTCTTGAAGCCGGCGTTCGCCATATTTTTTCCTTTTTTGTCGGCAATGCAACGCTAGGATGAACCGGCATGGGTTCGGGCGGGGCGTGTCCGGAATCGGGTCCGGCGCCAGTTTTACGATTTTCGGAGTAGCGAGATGCGAGACCTGATGGATCGAAGCGAGACCAAGAGCGGACTCGATGTCCTGATCGCGGACGATCACGACCTTCTGCGGGAGACCCTTGAAATCTTCCTTGAATCGGAAGGGGGCATCGCCGCGCGGTCGGTGAAGGACCTGCCCACGGCGCTGGACATCCTCAAACTGGAAGGGCCGTTCGATCTCGTGCTGCTCGACTTCGACATGCCGGGAATGAACGGGCTGGCCGGCCTGACAGAGGCGATCGCGGCGAATGGCGGCAAGGGGGTTGCGCTGATCTCGGGCGTGGCCGACCGGGATATCGCCGAAAAGGCGCTGGCGTCGGGCGCGGCCGGCTTTCTGCCCAAGACGCTGGCGGCGAAATCGCTTGTCGCCGCGGTGCGCTTCATGGCCATGGGCGAGAAATACGCCCCGCTCGACTTCATGACGCAAGAACCCAAGTCGCCCGAGCACCCTCTGGCCCGCAAGCTCTCCAACCGCGAGATGCAGGTGCTGGAAGGGCTTACGCATGGCAAGTCCAACAAGGAGATCGCCCGCGACCTGGACGTCCAGGAACCGACGGTGAAACTCCACGTCAAGACGCTCTACCGCAAGCTGGGCGCGGCCAACCGCACCCAAGCTGCGCTGATCGCGCGGGACGCCGGCTTGTTCTAGCGCGCTGGCCCGCCCCCGTCAGAACAGGCCGTAATATTCCCGCTGCTCCCATTCCGAGACCTCGGACAGGTAGCGCCGCCATTCGGCACGCTTGATCGTCGCCAGCCAGCGCCCCACGTCGGGGCCCCAGGCGCGGGGCCACAGCTCCGACGCCTCGAACGCCTCTATCGCCGCGCCCAGGTCGGTGGGAAGGCGCGGGGCCTCGCCCGCATAGGGATCCTCCACCGGGTCGGGCGCGCGCAACCCGCGCGCGATACCGTCGCGGCCCGCCTCGATCTGGGCGGCGAAGAACAGGTGCGGGCAGGCTGCGGGTTCGGCCACGCGATTCTCGACCCGGCTGGCCGCGTCGTCCGGCGCGATCAGCGCGCGGATCATCGCGCCCTTGTTGTCGCGCCCCCACTGGACGCGGTCGGGCGCGAGCATGAAGGGCTGATACCGCTTGTAACCGTTCACCGTGGGGGTGGAGATCAAACAGGTTTCGGCGGCCCGCGCCAGAAGCCCCGCGATCCAGCCCGACGCGGCATCGGTCAGCGCACCGTCCGCGGAGCGGAACAGGTTGCGCCCCGAAAGGTCGCTCACCGACTGGTGCAGGTGCCAGCCCGAGGGCACCACCCCGTTCAGACGCGGCCGGCTCATGAAGGTCGCGTGCAGCCCCATGCGGCGGCAGACCTCCTTGGCGGCATGGCGGAACAGCACCATCGCATCCGCATGTGCCATCGGATCGGCGGGCGCAAAGGTCATCTCGGCCTGGCTGGGGCCAAACTCCACCTCCATCGTGCGGACCGGCAGGCCTAGCCCCTGCGCCGCGCGGCGCACCGCGTCCATCGCCTCTTCCAGCACGTCGTAGCGCGCCTCGGTCAGATACTGGTAGCCATGCGAGGCCAGCGCGGTCTCGGGTGGCTGGCCGGGCATGCCGGCATCCGCGTGATCCATCCGGGGCTCGGTGACGCGGTGGATGTGGAACTCCACCTCCAGCCCGCAGGTCAGGGCCATGCCGTCGCTCGCCAGCGCCGCCACCGAGCGGCGCAGGAGCGAGCGCGGGCAGAACGGCATTTCCGCCCCGTCCGCATAGCGCAGGTCGCACAGCATCCAGCCGTTATGCGGCGACCAGGGCAGCACCCGGAAACTGGACGGATCGGGCAGCATCAGCATGTCGCCCGCGCCCTCCAGCCGGCCCTCGCCGATTCCCGGCCCGCCCTGCCAGACCGGAAAGACCGTGCGATGCGACGTATCCTTGAGGATCAGCGTCGAGGTCATGTTGACCCCGTTGCGAAACGCGCCCTCCAGCGCCTCGGGCGTCAGCGCCTTGCCGCGCAACAGCCCGTGCTGATCCACGAAGGACAGGCGCACCACCTCCAGCTTGCGCTCGCGCACTTCGCTCAGCACCGCCTCGGCGGCCTCGATCCGGGCCGCGTCGTACAGACCGAGCCGCGCGGTGCGTCCGCCGCGCAAGGGGCCGCCGCTCATTCCGCGGGCACCTTCGCCCAGTCGCTGGCATCGCGGCGCGCCGCATCGGCCTCGCGCCACAGGCTCTCCCAGCTTTCGGTCGGCCCGATCGCGTCGATCGAGACCGGGCCCTGCACGCCGGCCGCCGCCGCGCCGCGCAGCGGCAGCGCGTCCAGCTCGCCCGCCTCCACCCGGTCGATGGCGGCGCGCAGCATCCGGCGATAGCGGATGATGCCCGCGTCGGTCTTGCCCAGATGCTCCTTCGTGCGGTCCTGGATCGCGCCCATGCTCTCCACCGCCCACTGGTCGTGGACATTGATGTCCAGCCCCATGCCGGTATAGGTCTCGCGGTCCTGTTCCTCGGGGTCGTAGCCGTAATTGTTACGCCGGTTCTTGAGCGGGGCGTAATCCGGCAGGCGATGCTCCTTGAGGCGCTGCTCGCGCATCAGTTCCTTGTCCACCGGTTTGCCGAAGCTGGTGAACATCGAATACCAGTAGCAATGCGTGTCATCGACGGGCACATGCCATTGCGTGATGGTCATCTCGTTCGAGATCGGGATGCAGATCGCCTCGGGGAAGACCTGGTTGGTCACCCGCACATGGCTGCGCCCGTCCTCCATGTGGCGCAGCGCGATCAGGCGCAGGCCATACCCGGTTTCCTCCACCCGGATCTCGGGGCGGGGATACTCGCGCAGGAGCTGGGTCATCGGCATGTCGGTCTGGCCGGCCTTGTCGCGGAACTGCTTGCCGTAGCTGTCGGCCGGGTCCTCGTCCTGGAGGAAGCGGTGCAGGAAGGAGGCATGCGCCGGGTCGATCCCCACCTCCATGGCCTGCAGCCAGTTGCACTCCCACAGCCCCTTGAAGGCGAAGACATGGCTGTCCGGTGCCCGGAAGCAGTCGAGGTCGGGAAAGGGCGGCGGATCGCCCGGCCCCATATAGGCCCAGACGATCCCGTTGCGCTCCACCACCGGGTAGGCCGTGGTGCGGATGTTGTCGGCCAGGCGCGAGCCGTCGGGCTCTCCCGGGGTCTCGACGCACTGGCCGGTGCGGTCGAAATGCCAGCCGTGAAAAGGGCACCGCAGCCCGCCATCCTCGCGCCGGCCATAGCAGAGATCCGCACCCCGGTGCGGGCAGTGCCGCCCGATCAGGCCCAGCGCGCCCGAATTGTCGCGAAACAGCACCAGATCCTCGCCCATCAGCCGCACCGGCACGACGGGCCGGGCCGAGACCAGCTCCTCGGAGAGGGCGGCGGGCTGCCAGTAGAGCCGCAGCACGGCGCCCGCGCCGGTGCCGCCCTCCACCCGCGTGATCCGGTCGTTGAGTTCCTGGCTGATCATGGCGTGGCCTCCCGGGCGAATAGGATTTGCGCGATTATCGCGCATTCGTTACATAATCGACAGGCTAGGACCACGGCCCGCAGCCTGTCAAGAATGCCCGATGGAGCGCGCATGGATACCAGAGTTGAAATCGACCCGGCCTCCACCTCGCTGACCTTCGCCAAGGGGCTTGCGGTGCTGAAATGCTTCGACGCGGAGGCGGTGGAACTGTCGATCCCGGACATCGCCACGCGCACCGGGCTGGACCGGGCCGTGGTGCGGCGGCTGGTGCTGACGCTGGTGCAGCTGGGCTATGTGCAGGCGCGCGGGCGCAGCTACGCGCTCGCGCCCCGTATCCTCGTGCTGGCCGGCGGGTTCCTTCAGGGCCGGCGTTTCGGCATGGCGATCCAGCCGGTGATGGAGGGCTTCGCCGCGCAGCTGGGCGAGCCGCTGTCGATGGCGATGCGCGACGGCGACGAGGCAATCTACGTGGCCCATGCCGGGGGCGAGGCGCTCGCCCCGCGGATCGGCTTCACCGTGGGCAGCCGGGTGCCGCTGCTGTCCACGGCGATCGGCCGGGCGCTGCTGGCTCAGGAGGACGAGACCACCCGCGAAGAGCTGCTGAAAGACGCACCGTTGCAAGCCTGGACCGACCGGACCGAGACCGATCGCATGCGGCTGGGGACCATGCTGGCGGCGCAACCGGCCGGAGGTATCGTGACGGCGGCGGGCGAGTTCGAGCCGGGCATCGCCGCCGCCGCGATCGGCTTTCGCGGCGCGGGAGGCGAGGTGGCGGCGGTGGGCCATTCCTCGGAGACGACGCGCTACGAGGACGCCGCGTTCCGTGCGCGGCTGGAGACGACGCTGCGGCGCGCCGCCACGGCACTGCGCGGGCTGCTGTGAGCGCGTTCCCCTGCCCCGCGCGCCGCACCGGCCGCGACCGGGGCGAAGATGCGTATTTGAAGAACAATGAAGCGGCAGGGCGCGGCGCCCGGGATCACCCCGCGCGCGCGCCCAGCCAGAGCGCGATCTCGGGGAACATGATCAGCAGCGCCACCAGGATCAGCGAACAATAGATGAAGGGCAATGCCGCCACGTAGATGTCGCGCATGGTCGTTCCCTTCGGTGCGACCCCCTTCATCACGAACAGAAGCAGCCCGAACGGCGGGGTGGTGAAGCTGATCTCCAGCGCCAGCAGCATGATGAGGGCGAACCAGATCAGGTCGAACCCCAGGCTTTGCGCCAGCGGGAAGAAGATCGGCACCGTCAGCAGCATGATCGAGATCTGCTCCATGAACATGCCCAGCACCAGCAGCACCGCGAACATGGCCAGCAGCATCGCCACGGGCGGCAGATCGAAGGAGGTGGCCCAGGTGATCAACCCGTGCGACGCCCCCGAGAAGGCCAGCAACTGGCTGAACGTGGCCGAGCCGAACACGATCAGGTAGGCCATCAGCGTGACCTTCAGCGCCCCCTCGACCGACTTGCGGAAGGCCGTCCAGGTCATGCAGCGGAAGGCCATCGCCAGGAGGATGACGCCCAGCGCGCCGAAGGCGGCGGCCTCGGACGGGGTGGCGATGCCGTAGAGCATCATGATCACCACCACCACCATCACGCCCGACATAGGGACCACGTCGCGCAGGATCAGCATCAGCTTGCGCGAAAGGGCCACATGCTCGACCTCGTAGGCGGGCGCTGCATCAGGGTCGATCCGGGTCTGGAGCCAGATCAGCGCGACGTAGAGCCCGGCCAGCATCAGCCCCGGGATCACGCCCGCGATCAGCAGCGCGCCCACGTCGATCTGCGCCAGCGTGGCCAGCAGAACCGCCAGGGCCGAGGGCGGGATGATGATCGCCAGCCCGCCCGTGCCCAGGATCGGGCCGATGGACATCTTGTGCTTGTAGCCGCGGGCCTGCATCTCGGGCACCATCAGCGAGCCAAGAAGCGCGGTGGAGCCCATCGACGAGCCCGACAGGGTGGCGAAGCCGGTGCCCCCGATCACCGTGACATAGGACAGCCGCCCCGGCACCCGGCCCAGCAGCCGGTCGATCGCGTTGAACATCCGCGCGCCCAGCCCGGTGTGGAAGAACAGCTCTCCCATCAGAAGGAAGAGCGGGATCGGGATCAGCGCGAAGCGCGACAGGGCGCCGAAGCCGTTGTCCAGCATAAGGATGACGCCGTTGCCGCCGCCCATGAAGATCCAGGCGCCCGCGATATTGGCGGCGAGGAAGGCCAGCGCCACGGGCATGCCCAGCGCCATCAGGAAGACGATCGCCCCCAGCAGCAGGGACAGCGCCCAATACCACTCCATCATTCGTGGATCCCCGCCTCGCCGGTATGCATCAGCTCACGCCCGAAGGCGAAGCGCGAGAATTCCAGTGCCATCAGCCCGAAGGAAAGGGGAAAGGCGATCGTCAGCCACCATTTCGGGGTGAAATAGGCGCGCACGTCGAAATTGTTGCGCGTGTAATCGCGCAGCGCCAGCTCGTAGCCCTTCCAGGCCAGCAGCAGGCAGATCGCCACGCAGGACAGCGCCACGAGCCGGCTGAGCCATTCCTGCGCCAGCTTCGGCAGCATCGCGGTGACGAGTTCCACATGGACGTGGCCGCGCTTGCGCACCAGCCAGGGCGCGCCCAGCATGGTGAGGTAGAACAGGCCGTACTCGCCGGTCACGAACAGCCAGGCGAAGGGCTGCATGCCGAGATTGCGCATCGTCACCGAGACGATGATCGAGATCATCAACCACACCAGCAGCAGCGCCGCGATCAGCGCCATACCCGCCAGCAGGCCGTCATAGAGGCGAAGAACCGGCCTCATCGCGCGCCCTTTCAGAGGGAGAAAGCGGCGCCGGATATCCCGGCGCCGCGGTCAGTGCGAAGGTTCACCGATCAGGTGCCGGGATCCTTCGACGGATCGTAGAACAGTTCGATCAGCCTGTCGTAATTGCCCGTGCCGGAGGGGTGCTTTTCCATCTGGCTGCGCATCCGCTCCCAGGTCCTTTCACGGGCCGCGGACAGGAAGTTGGCGGCGGCCTCGCCTTCCAGGGCGACGGATTTCATTCCGCCCTCGGCCAGTTGCTCGAATTCGCGGTCACGGCGTTCCTGCAGCGCCTCGAAGCTGGCGATCTCGTGCTCGATCGCCACGTCCTGAAGCAGGGTGCGCGCCTCCTCGGACAGGCTGTTCCACTTGTCGAGATTCACGATCACGCCCAGGTCGGTCGAAAAGAATTCCGGGTCGATCCGGTAGTTCACGAACTCGTCCCACTTGAAGTCCATCAGGCCGATCTGGGTCCAGCCGGTGGCGTTGACCACGCCGCGCTCGAAGGCCGAGTAGACATCGGTGGAGGGCATGTCGATCACGCTGGCGCCCAGGTATTCCGTGAAGAAGGCGTTGTAGATCGGGTTGCCGCGCAGCTTCCACTCGGAGATGTCGAGATTGCCGTCCGCATCCAGCTTGGGCTCGTCCACCGACCAGATGTTGAAGGTGATGCCCGAGTCCATCCAGCCCAGGTATTTCACGTTCATCTTTTCCTGGTGGATCTCGTCGATCAGGGCGGTGCCGCCGTTCTGGCGCGCCTCGGGGCCGGTGATGTTGGAGGCCACCAGCGCATCCTTTTCAGGGACGGTGCCACCATAGAAGCTGCCTGGGGTGTAGACCATGTCCACAACTCCGTTGCGCACCGCGTCGGGCTGCTGAAACATGCCGATCGCCTCGGGGCCGCCGCGGACCTGGATCTGCACGACGCCCTCGCCGCGCTCGTTCACCTTGTCGACGAATTCGAGGAAGCTCTGGGAATAGACCAGCGTCGCCGGGAAGGCATGCACCGCGCTCAGCGTGTCCTCGGCGGCGGCGGGCAGCGCCACCAGCGCGGTTCCGGCGAAAAGACCGGCCTTGATCGTCAGTTTCATCTCGCTCTCCTTTTTGCGGGCCTTGCGGCCCCTCCCTGTATCCGGGGCTCGGAGCCCCGGTTCCTTGGCGTGATACCGGCGGGCCCTGCCGCCCGGCACCTCACCCGGTGACGCCCGTTGGCCAGAGCCAGGGGCGATCCTGTCGCAGCGCATCGCGAAACGCGCCGATCTGCTGGTCGTGATGGCGGGTCAGGTCGATATCGTCCCAGCCGTTCACGAGCTTCTGTTGTGCGGTGTCGTCCAGCGTGAACGCGCAGCGCAATTCGCCTAATGTAACGGTCCGCGCCCCGAGGTCCACCGTCGCTGTGGCCGGCCCGTTCGCGAGCGCCGCAAGCAGCGCCTCGGCCTCATCGGGCGAGACTCGGGCGGGCAGCAAGCCGTTGTTCACCGCGTTGCCCGCGAAGATGTCGCCGAAGCTCGGCGCCACCACGGCGCGGAAGCCCGCGTCGATCAGCGCATAGACGGCCGCCTCGCGCGACGACCCACCGCCGAAATTGCGCCGGGTGACGAGGATCGAGGCGCCTGCCGCCTCCGGGGCGTTCAGGGGGAAATCGGCTCGCGGCGCACCGGTGTCGTCCTGGCGCAGGTCATGCAGCAGGAAATCCCCGTAGCCCGCGCTGCGCGGGCGCGACATGAAGCGCGCGGGGATCAGCTGATCGGTGTCGATGCCTTCGAGGGGCAGTGCCACGGCAAGCCCCTCGTGATGCGTCCAGCCCTTGGTCATGCCACCTCCCGACCTTCCAGGAGCGGGCGGGGATCGGTCAGCGTGCCGGTCACCGCCGCCGCCGCCGCCATCAGTGGCGACATCAGGTGCGTCCGGGCGCCGGGGCCCTGCCGCCCGCGGAAATTCCGATTGGTGGTCGAGGCGCAGCGTTCGCCTGGCGGCACCAGATCGCCGTTCATGCCGACGCACATCGAGCAGCCCGAGGCCACCCATTCCAGCCCTGCGTCACGGAAGATGGTGTCGAGCCCCTCCTCCTCCGCCTGTTTCTTGACCAGCGACGAGCCGGGCGAGACCAGCCCCGGCACCTTCGCCTTGCGCCCCTTGAGGATCGCGGCGGCGCGGCGCAGGTCCTCGATCCGCGCGTTGGTGCAGGAGCCGATGAAGATGCGGTCCACCGGGGTGCCTTCCAGCGGCCGCCCGGGGGTCAGCCCCATGTAGTCGAGCGCCGCGCGGATCTTCTCGGCCCGGTTCGGGTCGGTCTCCCGGGCCGGGTCGGGCAGGCTGGCGGTGATCGGCAGCGCGTCCTCGGGGCTGGTGCCCCAGGTGACCACCGGCGCGATCTCGGCGGCGTCCAGCACCACCTCGCGGTCGAATTCGGCCCCCTCGTCAGAGGGCAGGCCCGCCCAATGCGCCAGCGCCGCGTCCCAATCGGCACCCTGCGGCGCGAAGGGGCGGCCCTGCAGGTAGGCGAAGGTCGTCTCGTCGGGTGCGACCATGCCCATGCGCGCACCGCCCTCGATGGACAGGTTGCACAGGGTCATCCGCCCGGCCATGGTCAGCGCCCGCACGGCCGAGCCCGCATATTCCACCGCGTGGCCCCGCGCCCCGTCGGCGCCCAGCCGCGCGATCCAGGCCAGCGCGATGTCCTTGGCCCCCGTGCCGGGGCCCAGCGTGCCCTCGACCCGGATGCGCATGGTGGCCGGGCGGCGCTGCCAGACCGTCTGGGTGGCCAGCACATGCGCCACCTCGGTGGCCCCGATGCCGAAGCCGACCGCCCCGAACGCCCCGTGGGTAGAGGTGTGGCTGTCGCCGCAGACCACCACGCAGCCCGGCAGGGTGATTCCCTCCTCCGGGCCCACCACGTGCACGATCCCCTGGCGCGGATCGTTCAGCCCGAACAGGCGGAAGCCGTGGCGCGCGGCGTTCTCGTCCAAGGTGCGGACCATGCGCGCGATATCCGCATCGCCGATCGGCCGATCGCGGTGGCGGGTGGGCACGTAGTGGTCCGCCACGCCGAATGTCAGGCCCGGCTCCGCCACCTCCAGCTTGCGCTCGGCGATGCGGGCGAAGGCGTGGTGCGAGCCCTCGTGGACGAAATGCCGGTCCACCCAGAGCAGATCCGCCGCGCCGCGCGAGGTGATCCTGTGGGCGTCCCACAGCTTGTCGAACAACGTGCTCGGCGCGCTCATTCGGCGGCTCCTTTCGATCCGGGCAAGACCACCGGCGTCCAGTGCCTCCGGTCCGCCGCACCGACGCGATCCAGTTCCATCTCGAGGCGGAAGCGATCCGGACGGTAAAGCGCCGAGAGATGTTCCACCCCGCGCCCTCCGGCGTCCCGCACGATCCGGGTCAGCGAAAGAAGCGGCGCCCCCACCTGCACGTCCAGCGCCTCGGCCACATGCGGCGAGGCGAGCGTGGCGCTGACCTGCTGGCTGGCATGTTCCACCCGCACGCCGCCACGTTCCATCAGCTGCAGCAGCGGTGTGGTCGCAAGATCCGCCTCGGAGTAGTTCTGCGCGATATCCGCGGGCACATGGGTCGTGAGATGCGAGAAGGGCAGCCCCTCGATCAGGCGCACCCGCACCGCGCGCTGCACCCTCTCCGACGTGTCCAGCCCCAGCGCCTCGGCCACGGCAGGGCCCGGCGGCCCGTAGGAGAAATCCAGCAACCGGGCGGTGGTCTTGTTGCCCATCTCCACGAGCTGCGGCATCAGCGTGGTCAGGTCCGCCGTGAGCCCCACCCCGTCGCCCGGCGCCTTGCGCACCACGGTGCCGCTGCCCGCCCGGCGCTCGATCACGCCCTGCGCCTCCAGCGCCTCCAGCGCGCGGCGGATGGTGACGCGGCTCACCCCGTAATCCTCGGCCAGCTTCAACTCGCCCGGCAGGGATTGCCCCGCGGGCGGGTGACCGCGCGCGATCTCGTCCTGCAGAAGCAGGAAGATCCGATGCGCCTTGCTGCCTTCCGGCGCCTTGCCGGGTTCCCTGTCAGCCACTGCGGAATACCTCGCGTTTCGACCAGATGGTTAGCGGCAGAATAGGCCAGTTCAAGGTTTTTGTATCGCCGTCCGAGGATTTTTTTGTTCTTTCCTCACGCAACTAGCTGTCCTATGGATAATACAGTTTATCAGGGAAGAGGAGTTGCGCATGCCGGTTGTCACCGTTGACCTGATCGAGGGCTACGACGGCGAGGCCAAGGGCCGCCTCGGGCGCGCTCTCACCGATGCGGTTCTCAGCGTCGTCGTGGCCCCGCAGGAGGCCGTCACCGTGATGATGACCGAACATGCCGCAGATGGCTACATGCGCGGGCGCGAGCCTCGCACCCCGGGCCCGGTCCGGCGCGATCCGGCCGAGATGGTGCGCAGCTTCCTCACCACGATGGAGGCGCGCGACCTGGACACCGCGCAGGCCATGCTGGCCCCGGGCTTCGAGATGACCTTTCCCGGCGGGGTGCGCATGACCCGGCTGGAGGAGCTGATCGCCTGGTCCCGGCCGCGCTACCGCTTCGTGCGCAAGACCTATGACCGGTTCGACGCGATGCAGCAGGGCGAGACGGGGATCGTCTATTGCTTCGGCATGTTGTCGGGCGAGTGGCTGGACGGCACCGCCTTCGCCGGCATCCGCTTCATCGACCGCTTCGAGGTGGTGGACGGCCTGTTCACCCGCCAGGACGTCTGGAACGACATGGCCGAGACGAAGGAAAAGGCATGAGCCGAGACATCGACCCGATCACGCTGGCGGTGCTCGCCGGCCGCATGGAACAGATCGCCGACGAGATGGACGCCACGCTGTTCCGCGCCGCCTTCAACCCGATCATCGCCGAGGCGCACGACGCCAGCCACGGCCTGTACCATGCCGAGACCGGCGACACGCTGGTGCAAGGCAAGAACGGGCTGCCGATCTTCGTGGGCGTGATGGCCTTCGCGGTGAAGGCGGTGATCGACAAGGCGGCCGAACAGGGCGGGCCGAAGGACGGCGACGTCTGGATCTTCAACGACGCGCATATCGGCGGCACCCACCTGTCCGACATGCGGCTGGTGCGGCCCTATTTCCGCGACGGCGCGCTGTTCTGCTGGCTGGCCTCTGTCGGGCATTGGCACGATGTGGGCGGCGCCGTCCCCGGCAACTACAACCCCGCCGCGACGGAGGCCTTCCAGGAAGCCGTGGTGATCCCGCCGGTGCGGCTGGTGCGCGAGGGAGACTTGCAGACCGACGTGCTTGATATCCTGATGCGCAACACCCGCCTGCCGCAATCGGCCGAAGGCGACCTGAACGGCCAGCTGGGCGCGCTGGATCTGGGGATCAAGCGGCTGGATGCGCTGCTCGACGAATACGGCGCCGAGACGGTGCAGGCCGCGCTGACCTCGCTGGGCGACCGGGCCGAGACGCTGCTGCGCCAGGAAGTCGCCGCCCTGCCCGACGGGCGCTGGGAGGCCGAGGATTTCCTCGACAATGACGGGATCACCGACGTGGCGCTGCCGATCCGGGTGGCGCTGGAGGTCAGGGGCGACCGGCTGAAGCTGGATTTCACCGGCACGGCGGCACAGGCCGCGGGGCCGATCAACATCGCGCTGCCCACCACGATCGCCTGCGTCTACGTGGCGATAAAGCACATCTTCCCGACGCTGCCGGCCAATGCGGGCGTCATGCGCCCGATCGAGATCATCGTGCCGGACGACTCGCTGCTCTCGGCCAAGTTCCCAACGCCCACGGGCGGCTATACCGAGACGATCCTGCGGATGATCGACGTGATCTTCTGCGCCGCCTCGCAGGCCGCGCCCGAGCGCGTGGTGGCGAACGCCTATGGCACGATCAACGCGCTGTCGATCGCGGGCAAGCGCAAGAACGGGTCGCGCTGGGTGATGTTCAGCTTCTATGGCGGCGGCCATGGCGGCAGTCCGGAAAGCGACGGCCTGAACCACGGCAACGCTCCCATCTCGATGGCGACGATCCCGCCGGTGGAGATCCTGGAGGCGGCCTATCCGGTGGCGTTCCGGCAATGGGCGCTGCGCCCCGGCAGCGCCGGGGCGGGTGCCCATCGCGGCGGGCTGGGCGCGGTCTACGAGATCGAGGTGCTGGAGGAGAACGGCGCCGAGGTGTTCTTCTTCGGTGAACGCGGCCGCTTCGCGCCCAAGGGCGTGGCGGGTGGGGGCGAGGGCGCGCTGAACGTGTTCTCCTACGAGCAGACGGATGGCTGGCACAAGCCTCCGCTGGCCTCCAAGATGGTCGGGATCAAGCTGACGCAGGGCGAGAAGGTGCGGCTGGAAACGCCCGGCGGCGGCGGCTACGGCCCCTCCGGCGACCGGCCCGCCGCCTCGGTGGCGCGCGACGTGGCGCAGGGATACCTGAGCGCCGAACAGGCAGACACGGCCTATGGCATGGCCTGGCGGGAGGTTTCGGCATGAGCGGCAAGCGCATCATCGGCGTGGACGTGGGCGGCACCTTCACCGATGTCTTCTCGCTCGACCTGGAAACCGGCGCGGCCGGGGTGGCGAAGGTGCCCACCACCCGCCCCGACCAGTCGGGCGGCTTCCTCGACGGGATCCGCCACCAGGTGGACGACCTGGGCCGGATCGCCGCCGTGGTGCATGGCACCACCGCCGGCACCAACGCGCTGCTGGAGCGCAAGGGCGCGAAGACCGGCGTCATCACCACCGCGGGCTTCCGCGACGTGCTGGAGATGCGCCGCCGCGACCGGCCCCGCACCTGGGGCCTGCGCGGGGATTTCACCCCCATCGTGCCGCGCGACCTGCGGCTGGAAGTGTCCGAGCGGGTGCTGGCCGACGGCACGGTGGAAACCCCGGTGGACCTGGAGGCGGTCCGCGCCGCCGCCCGCGCGTTGCTGGAGCAGGGCTGCGCCTCGGTCGTGGTGCTGTTCGTCAATTCCTTCGCCAATCCCGCGAACGAGGCCGCCGCGGTGGCCGCGCTGCGCGAGATCTGGCCGAACCCGCATGTGGCGGCCTCGTCCGAGATCCTGCCGGAGATCCGCGAATACGAACGCTTCTCGACCACCGCGCTGAATGGCTACCTCCAACCCGAGGTGGCCGGCTACCTGGACCGGCTGGAAAAGGCGCTGAAGGAGGGCGGCTCCACCGGCGAGTTCATGATCGTGCAGTCCAACGGCGGCGTGATGTCGGTGGACACCGCCTGCCGGCTGCCGGTGCGCACCGCGCTGTCGGGCCCGGCGGCCGGCGTGATCGCGGCGGGCTACATCGCGCGCAGCGCGGGCTACGAGAACGTCATCACCGGCGACATGGGCGGCACCAGCTTCGATGTGTCGCTGATCGCCGGGGGCGAGACGGTGCTTTCGCCGCAGACCTCGATCGATTTCGGCCTCGTGATCCGCACGCCCATGATCGAGATCGCCACGATCGGCGCGGGCGGCGGCTCCATCGCGTCGGTGGATGCGGGCGGGCTGTTGCAGATCGGGCCGGAATCGGCCGGCTCCGACCCCGGCCCGGTGGCCTATGGGCGCGGCAACGACCGGCCCACCGTGACCGACGCCAACATCGTGCTGGGCCGCATCGACGCCACGCGCCCCATCGGCGAGGGGCTGGGCGCGCTGGACGTGGAGGCCGCGAAAGCAGCCATCGACGCCCATGTGGGCCAACCGCTGGGCCTGTCCACCATGGACGCGGCCGAAGCCATCATCCGGGTGGCGAACTCCGCAATGGCGGGCGCGATCCGGCTGGTCTCGATCGAGCGCGGCTTCGACCCGGAGCGCTTCGCCTTCATGCCCTTCGGCGGCGGCGGCGCGCTGCATGCCGGCGCCATGATCGAGGAGGTGGGCATCGGCCGCGCGCTGGTGCCGCGCTATCCCGGCGTGACCTCGGCCATGGGCTGCGTGATCGCCGACATGCGCCAGGATTTCGTGCAGACCGTGGGCGCGATGGTGGCCAGCGTCGACCTGGGCGCGCTCCGAGGGCAGATGCAGGCGCATCTGGACGAGGGCGAGGCGGTACTGGATGCCGCCGGAACGGAGTTCGCCGCCCGCGAGGCCCGGTTCGAGCTGGACATGGCCTATCTCGGCCAGACCCATACCGTGGCGGTGCCGCTGTCGGTGACGGTGGAGAACGGCAAGGTCGCGGCGCTGACCCGCGAGGCGCTGACGGAGTCGTTCGAAACCACCTATCGCGGAATCTACGGCCGGCTTCTGACCAGCGCGATCCGGGTGCTCAACCTGCGCAGCACGGTGATCGGCAAGCGCCCGAAATTCGACCTCTCCACCCTCGCCCCCGGCCCCGACGCCAGCGTCGAGAAGGCAGAGCGCGGCAGCCGCGCGGTCTATGCGGGAGGTGCCTGGCACGAGGCGCGGGTGCTGGCGCGGCTCGACCTGCCGGTGGGCACCCGGATCGAAGGCCCCTCCATTCTCGAACAGCCCGACGCGACCATCTTCGTGGAGCCCTGGCTGCGCGCCGAGGTGGACGCGTATGGCAACATCCTGATCGAGCGGAAGGAGCGCCCGTAATGAGCCACGACGCCCCCATCGACGCGACCCGAACGGCGGTCGTGACCATAGACCTTCAGAACGACTTCCTGCATCCCGACGGCGCCTATGGTCGTGCGGGCCAGAGCGCACCCGCGCTCGCCGCCCTGCCCGAAAAGGTCGCCCCGGTGATCGACGCGGTGCGCGGCCGCGGCGGGGTCTATGTCTCGGTCCAGTTCACGCTGGTGCCCTCGCCCGACGGCGAGCCGCTGATCGCGCCGCACCTCAAGGAGCTGCGTCCCTTCCTGGAGCGGGGCGACTTCGCCCCGGGCAGCTGGGGCAATGCGCTGGTCGATCACCTGCAACCGCCCGACTACATCGTCGAAAAGGTCGCCTATTCCGCCTTCTACCAGACCCGGATGGACTACATCCTCAAGGCGCTGGGAATAGACACGCTGATCGTGGGCGGCATCGTCACCAATGGCGGCGTGGCCTCCACCGTGCGAGACGCGCATATGCGCAATTTCCGCACCATCCTGCTGTCGGACGGCTGCGGCGCCTTCCGCGACGAGGTGCACGAGGCCTCGCTGCTCTCGCTGGGTTCCGTCGTCCAGCTTGAAACTTGCGCCGGCGCGTTGCGACTGGAGGGGCTGGCATGACGGTCTCCCTGCGCGAACGGCTGGCCCGCCCGGAGATCCTGCTGGCGCCCGGCATCTATGACGGCATGACCGCGGCACTGGCCGAACAGGCCGGGTTCGAGGCGCTTTACCTGTCGGGCGCGGCGGTGGCCTATACCCGCCTCGGCCGCCCCGATATCGGCCTGTCCACGATGACCGAGATGGCCGAGACCATGGCGCTGATCCGCGACCGGGTGGCGCTGCCCGTGATCATCGACGCCGATACCGGCTTCGGCAACGCGCTCAATGCCCAGCGCACCATGCGCGTCTATGAACGCGCCGGGGCCAACGCGCTGCAGGTCGAGGACCAGACCTTTCCCAAGCGCTGCGGCCACCTGTCCGACAAGACCCTGATCTCCAGCCCCGAGATGGCCGGCAAGATCCGCGCGATGGCCGATGCCCGGGCAAGCGACGAAACTCTGATCATCGCCCGCACCGACGCGATCGCCGTGGAGGGGTTCGAGGCCGCGATGGACCGCGCCCATGCCTACCTGGAAGCGGGCGCCGACGCGCTCTTCGTCGAGGCGCCCCGCTCGCGCGAGGAATTGCAGGAGATCGTCCGGCGCCATGGCGGGCGCGCCGCGCTCATGGCCAACATGGTCGAGGGCGGGCTGACGCCGATCACCTCGGCCCAGGACCTGCAGGAACTGGGCTTCTCGCTGGTGATCTTTCCGGGCGGCATCGTGCGGGCGCTGGCCCGCACCGCGCAGGAGTATTACGCAAGCCTCAAGGCCACCGGCTCCAACCGGGCCTTCGCCGACCGGATGTTCGATTTCTCCGGGCTGAACGGGGTGATCGGCACGCCCGAGCTGCTGGAGGCCGGGCGCGCCTACGACCCCGAAGGCAAGGGCTGATGCCCGTCGCGCCCGCGCCCGCGGCCGGTTTTCCGCTGGAGGTCGAGACGCTGGTGATCGGCGCGGGCGCCTGCGGCATGGTCGCGGCGCTGTCGGCCCACGAGGCCGGGCAGGAGGTGCTGGTGCTGGAGCGCGACCCGGTGCCCTCGGGCTCCACCGCGCTGTCGGCCGGGCTGATCCCCGCCGCCGGCACCGCGCAACAGGCGGCGGCCGGGATCGAGGACAGCCCCGCGCTCTTTGCCGAGGACATCCGGCGCAAGGCCCATGACGAGGCCGACCCGGCGCTGGTCGCCGCGCTCACGCACAACGCGCCCCGCGCGATCGCCTGGCTGACCGACACGATGGGCCTGCCGCTCACCCTGGTCACGGATTTCGACTATCCCGGACATTCCCGGCGCCGGATGCACGGCCTGCCGGACCGCTCCGGCGCGGCGCTTGTGGATGCGCTGCGCAGCCTCTGCGAGGCGCGCGACATCCCCATCGTCTGCGAACGCAGCGCGCAGACGCTGTGCCATGACGGCCGCCGCATCACCGGCGTGATCGCCGCGCGCCCCGACGGCGCCGAAGAGGCGATCGGCTGCACCCGCCTGATCCTTGCCTGCAACGGCTATGGCGGCAGCAGGGCCCGCGTGGCCCGCCACATGCCGGGGATCGCCGAGGCGCTCTATTTCGGCCATTCCGGAAATCGCGGCGAGGCGCTGGACTGGGCCGAGGGGCTTGGCCTCGCCACCGCCCATCTCGGCGCCTACCAGGGCCACGGCAACGTGGCCCACCCGCACGGCATCCTGATCACCTGGGCCACGATCACCGAGGGCGGCGTGCAGGTGAACCGCGAGGGCCGGCGCTTCTGGAACGAGGCTCAGGGCTATTCCGAGGCCGCGCAGGCGGTGCTCTCGCAGTCCGGCGGCGAGGCGGTGACGATCTTCGACGCCCGGATCGCCGCCATCGCCCGGCAGTTCGAGGATTTCCGCCAGGCAGAGGCGAGGGGCGCGATCCGGCAGGCCGAGACGCCCCGGGCGCTGGCAGAGGCCTTCGCCCTGCCCCCGGCGACCGTGGCGCAGGCCCTTGCGGAGGCCGAGGCCGCCCGCGCCGCGGGCGCGCCCGACGTCTTCGGCCGCAGCTTCGGCGCCGTCCCGCCGCTCGCCCCGCCCTATTGCGGCGTGCGCGTCACCGGCGCGCTGTTTCACACCCAGGGCGGCATCGCCATCAGCCCCGAGGGCCGCGCCCTGCACGCCGACGGCACCGCCATGCCCAACCTCTTCGCCGCGGGCGGTGCGGCGGTGGGCGTGTCGGGCAGCGGCGATTCCGGCTACCTGTCCGGCAACGGCTTGCTGGCGGCGGTGGTCATGGGACGGATCGCGGGCCGCCAGCCCCTGGGCTGAGCCGCCCGCTTCTTCTTGGTCCGAATATCCCGGGGGAGCAGGCCTGCGGAGGCGGGGCCCCCTGCTGCCCGCCGATCCTCACGACCGGATGCGCCAGCCCGTGCGGAAAATCCACCAGATCGCGCCGAGGCACAGCGCCAGGAACCCGGCGATCGCCAGCAGGCTCCAGCCCACCGGCACATCCGCCATCCCGTAGAAGGACCAGCGGAACCCCGAGATCAGGTAGACCACCGGGTTGAACAGCGTCACCGTCTGCCAGGCCGGCGGCAGCATCGAGATCGAGTAGAACGAGCCGCCAAGGAACACCAGCGGCGTCACGATCAGCAGCGGCACCAGCTGCAGCTGCTCGAAATTGCGCGCCCAGATCCCGATGATGAAGCCCATCAGCGCGAAGCTCACGCAGGTCAGCACCAGAAACAGCGCCATCGCGACCGGATGCGCGATGGTCAGATCGACGAAAAAGCTCGACGTCACCAGGATCACGATCCCGATGAACAGCGCCTTTGTCGCCGCCGCGCCCACATAGCCCAGCACGATTTCGAGAAAATTCACCGGCGCCGACAGAAGCTCGTAGATCGTGCCGATGAATTTCGGGAAGTAGATCCCGAAACTGGCATTGCTGATCGCCTGGGTCATCACCGTCAGCATGATCAGCCCCGGCACGATGAACGCGCCGTAGCTCACCCCGTCCACCTGGTCGATGCGCGAGCCGATCGCGGCGCCGAACACCACGAAATAGAGCGAGGTCGAGATCACCGGCGAGATGAAGCTCTGCAACAGCGTGCGGAAGAATCGCGACATCTCGTATCTGTAGATCGCCCAGACAGCCCCCGGATTCATGCCGCGCCCTCCTGCGAAACCAGCCCCACGAAGATCTCCTCCAGGCTCGACTCACGGGTGGACAGGTCGCGCAGCGTCAGCCCCGCGGCCTGCAGGTCGGCCAGCAGCCGGGTGATGCCGGTGCGCTCCGCCGCGCGGTCATAGGTATAGACCAGCGCCCGCCCGTCCTCGGCCAGCACGAGCCGATGCGCCGACAGGCGCTCGGGCACCGCGGCGATCGGCTCGTGCAACTCGATCACCAGTTCCTTGCGGCCCATCCGGTCCATCAGCGCGGCGGTCTCCTCCACCAGCAGCAACTCGCCGCGGTTGATCACCCCGATCCGGTCGGCGATCGCCTCGGCCTCCTCGATGTAATGGGTGGTCAGGATGATGGTCACGCCATCGGCCTTCAGCGCCTCCACCGTCTCCCACATGCCGCGGCGCAGTTCCACGTCCACGCCCGCGGTGGGCTCGTCGAGGAACAGCACCCGCGGTTCGTGCGCCAGCGCCTTGGCGATCATCACCCGCCGCTTCATTCCGCCCGACAGTTCGCGGGTCTGGGCATCGCGCTTGTCCCAGAGCGACAATTGCCGCAGCACCCGTTCCAGATGGGCCTCGTCGCGCGGCTTGCCGAACAGCCCGCGCGAAAACCGCACCGCGTCGATCACCTTCTGGAACGGCTCCAGCGCGATCTCCTGCGGCACCAGCCCCACGAGGCTGCGGGCCGCGCGGAAGTCTGCGAGGATGTCATGGCCGCCGACGGAGACCCGTCCGCCGCTGGGCATGGTGATTCCGCAGACGGTGGAGATCAGCGTCGTCTTGCCCGCCCCGTTGGGCCCCAGCAGCGCGAGGATCTCGCCCTCCTCCACCCGGAGCGAGACGCCCCGCAGCGCCTCGAAGCCCGAATCGTAGGTCTTCCGCAAGTCGTCGATATCGAGGATCGTGGCCATGCCCTGCCCTTCTTCGGCGCGGATGCGCCCCAGCCGCGCAACCTAGACCTCCCTGCGCTGCGCACAACCCCCGAGGCGCCGAAGGCCGCGAGGACGCCCGGAAGGCACGGGATCGCGCCTCTGGCCCGCGCAGACCCGTGCTGTTACCACACTGCCGAAAGGAGCCCGCATGACCCAGACACGCCGCGACAACCCCGCCGCAGGCATCGCGTTCATCCTGCTGGGAGTGTTGGCGATCTCGGTCAACGACATGCTCATCAAGCGGCTGTCGGGCGGCTATCCCCTGCACCAGATGGTGTTCGTGCGCTCCGCGATCGGGCTGCTCTTCACCCTCGCGCTCCTGCGCTGGGAGGGCGGCTGGCAGCTGCTGCGCACCGACCGGCCCGGGCTGCACCTGCTGCGCGGGTTGTTGATGGTGGCCGCGAACATGACCTTTTTCGCCGCCATCGCAGTCATGCCGCTGGCCGATGCAACGGCGCTGTTCTTCGTCGCGCCACTCTTCATCACGCTGCTGTCCATCCCGCTGCTGGGCGAGAGGGTCGGCCCCTGGCGGCTGGGCGCGGTGGCGGTGGGGTTCTGCGGCGTGCTGCTGATGCAGCGCCCCTGGGCCGGCCCCGGCCTGCTCGACCAGCCGCGGGTGGTGCTGCTGCTGCCGGTGATCGGGGCCCTGCTCTACGCGCTCAACCAGTTGATGACACGCCGGCTGGGGCTGAGAGCGACCGCCTCGGCGATGGCGGCCTATGCGCAGGCCACCTTTCTCGTGGTCGCCAGCCTGTTCTGGCTGGTGGCGGGTGACGGCCGTCATGCCGAGGGCCTGACCAACGACAGCCTGCAGTTCCTGCTGCGAGCCTGGGTCTGGCCGGCACAAGGCGATCTGTGGCTCTTTCTCGTTCTCGGGCTGATGTCGGGGATCGTGGGCTACTGCCTCTCGGCGGCCTACCGGGCGGCGGACGTGGCGGTGGTGGCGCCCTTCGAATTCGCCGGCCTGCCCATGGCGGTGCTCTGGGGCTGGCTGATCTTCGGCGAGTGGCCCGGCCTGCCGGTCTGGGCGGGGATGGTGCTGATCGCCGGGTCGGGGATCTTCGTTTTCCTGCGCGAGCGGATGCTGGCCCGGCCGGTCGCGTCGGCGACGCGGGTCCGGCGTCGCTACTGAGACCCGCGCAAGGTGACCGCCTGCACCCACCAGCCGGGCATCTGGGCCGAGATCGCCTGCGCCGCATCGGCGGCGGCGCGCATCTCCGCGAACAGCCCGAAACAGGTCGCGCCGGAGCCCGACATCCGCGACAGAAGGCAACCGGGCTGCGCGGCCAGCGCCAGGAGAGACTCTCCCACGCCGCGGGCCAGGCGCCGCGCGGCGGGCTCCAGATCATTGCGCTGGCGGGCCAGCCAGCGGGCCAGCGGGAGCGGCGCCAGCCCGGCCGGAGGTGCACCGTCCATCGGCGCGCCATCGCGCCGATCCAGCCGCGCGAACACGTCGGGCGTGGAGACCGGGAAACCCGCATTCACCAGCACTGCGGGCAGGTCCGGCAGCCCTGCGAGCGGAATGAGCCGCTCGCCGATCCCCTGCATCCGCATTGGCCGCGGATCGAGGCAGACCGGCACGTCCGCCCCCAGCACCTTGGCGCCGTCGGGAAGCCCGCCCCCCGACAGGCGCGCCAAAGCGCGCAGGGCAGCCGCCGCGTTGGACGACCCGCCGCCGATACCCGAGGCGACCGGAAGGTTCTTTTCCAGCGTGAACCGGGCGGGCATGCCCGCGAAACTGGCGGCGCGCAACACCAGGTTGGACCCGTCCACCGGAACGTGCGCCGCCATCGGCCCGGTCACAGAAAGGCTGCTTTCACCCGCGCGTTCGACGGTCAACCGGTCCCCGAAATCCGCGAACACCACCAGGGAATCGAGCAGGTGATACCCATCATCCCGCCGGCCCGTGACATGCAGGGAAAGGTTGATCTTCGCCGGGGCGAGTTCCTCAACCGCCGTCATCTGCAACGCTGAGCGGCGGCGCGCCCTCCTCGGAGAGCACCTGGTCAAGACCCACTTCCAGCTTGCGGCGAATTCTCTCCGCGTCGTCCTCTTCGGGGTCGAAGGACAGCGCCCGCTGCCACTGGAACCGCGCCTCCATCCGGCGACCGACGGCCCAGTAGACGTCGCCCAGGTGATCGTTCACGATGGGATCCACCGGCATGAGCTCGGCGGCGCGTTCCATGTGCCCGACCGCCTCGTCGTAACGTCCCAGCCGGTACAGCACCCAGCCCAGGCTGTCCACGATATAGCCGGAGTCCGGCTGCGCGGCGACGGCCTCCTCGATCATGGCCAGCGCCTCGTCCAGCTTCGTCTTCTTCTCCACCAGCGAATAGCCCAGATAGTTCAGCACCTGCGGCTGGCCGGGGTTAAGTTTCAGCGACTCGCGGAAATCGGCCTCGGCCTGCTCCCACTGGTCGAGCCGCTCGTGGGCGATACCGCGGGTGTAGTAGAGAAACCACTGCTCCTCGCCCGGCTCCTCGTAGCTGGCCAGCGCACGATCATAGGCCACCACAGCCTCGTCGAACCGTTCGAGAGAACGCAGCAGGTCACCCAGCGCGGAATGCACCGACGGCAACTCGCCATGCGTCGCGGCCAGTTGTTCGAGCACCTCGATCGCGGCATCGGGCTTTTCGGCCTTGCGCAATGCCTCGGCGCGGCCCAGTTCCGCCGCGTGATACGAGGGATCGTCGCGGGGAACGCGCTTGTAGGTGTCAACCGCCAGGTCATACCGCTCCATGCGTTCCAGCAGACTGGCCGACATCAGGATCGCCTCGACGTGACCGGGGCGCAGGTATTCGGCCACACGCGAATAGAGCAGCGTGAAGTCGTCGTTGGCCTCGTTGCGCAGGGCGCCCGAAATGGTGAAAAACACTTCGGCCAGCCCGTCGCGGGGGCGGCTCACGAGGGTAAAGGGCAGCGTCTCGTCCGCTTCCAGCCGGGCACGCATGCCGGCCAGCTCGGGATCCACGTTGCGGCCGAACGCCTCTTCCAGAAGTTCGAGCGCCTGCTCGTTCCGGTCCAGCTGGCTCAGCACCTCGATACGGGCCATCGCCCCGCGACGGGTGAGGCCCATGGCGCCCCCGCTCACGTCGGAATAGATCGCCTCCGCGCCTTCGAAGTCACCGACCGATGCCAGTGCGAGCGCCTTGTGGTAGAGCGCGAAGCCCCGCAGGCCACGTTCCTCCGCCACCTCGTCGAAGGCCACCAGCGCTTCGGACATGTTGCCCTGGCCCAGTTCCGCCCAGGCCCGCACCAGCCCGTCGACCAGCAGGCCCACGCCGCGGTTTTCCCGCAGCATCTCCAGGATCTGCTCGTAACGCCCTTCGGCGGCGTTGGACGCCATCAGCACCATATTGGCGACCTGGCTGGCATGGCCGGCCTCGATCATGCGGCGGGCGACCGGCAGCGCGCGCTCAACCTGTCCCAGCGCAAGATGAGACAACGCCGTGGCCTCCATCAGGGCCGGGTTGCCGGGCTCCGCCGCCAGCGCGCGGGTATAATAGCGGGCGGCCGCGGAAAAATCGCCATGCATGCCGGCCTGACGCGCCGCGAGGTAGGACCCCGACGGCACCGTCTCTGCCACGGCAGGTGTGGCGAGGGCCAATGCGAGAGCAACGATCTTCAGCTTGCGCAATGTCACGATATGCCTTCCTGCCTTGTCCACTCCGCAAACGTAGTGCCCGCGCGTCGATCACGCAATGCAATGCGATGGCTCGCGCCATTGCGGCGCACCGGCCCCCGGACAGGGTCACATGTTGGGATAATTGGGGCCATCCCCGCCCTGCGGCGTCACCCAGTTGATATTCTGGCTGGGATCCTTGATGTCGCATGTCTTGCAGTGGACGCAGTTCTGGAAGTTGATCACGAACTTGTCATCGCCCTGGTCGTCCTTGACGAACTCGTAAACCCCGGCGGGGCAGTAGCGCGCCGACGGGCCGGCATAGGTCGCAAGGTTGACCTTCACCGGCACATCCGTATCCTTGAGCGTCAGGTGACAGGGCTGGCTTTCCTCGTGGTTCGTCATCGAGAAGCTGACATTGGTCAGCCGGTCGAAGCTGAGCTTGCCATCGGGCTTGGGGTAGTCGATCGGCTTGTGCTTGCTGGCGGGTTCGGTCGCCTCGGCATCCGTCTTGCCGTGCCTGAGTGTGCCGAAACCGGGCAGGCCCAGCGTATTCAGCCACATGTCCATGCCGCCCAGCGCCAGCCCGCCCATCAGGCCATACCGCGACCAAAGCGGCTTGACGTTGCGCACCCGCTTGAGATCGCGGCCGATGGGGCCCTCGCGCACCTCGTGCTCGTAGGCCGACAATTCGTCGCCCGAACGGCCCGCCCCGATCGCCTCGAAGGCGGCCTCGGCCGCCGCCTTGCCCGACAGCATCGCGTTGTGATTGCCCTTGATCCGGGGCACGTTGACCATGCCGACCGAGCAGCCCAGCAGCGCCACGCCCGGCGCGACCATCTTGGGCATCGACTGGTAGCCGCCTTCCGAGATCGCCCGCGCGCCGTAGGCCACGCGCTTGCCGCCTTCCAGCAGCTTCGCGATCTTCGGATGATGCTTGAACCGCTGGAAGTCCATGTAGGGGTAGAGATACGGGTTGGCGTAGTTCAGATGCACCACGAAGCCCACATAGACCTGGTTGTTCTCCAGGTGGTAGACGAAGCTGCCGCCCCCCGCGTTGGAGCCCAGCGGCCAGCCCATCGTGTGGGTGACCTCGCCCTCGTTGTGCTTCTCGGGCAGGACTTCCCAGATCTCCTTCATGCCGAGGCCGTATTTCTGCGGCTCGTGCCCCTGGGAGAGGTCGTATTTCGCGATCACCTGTTTCGCCAGCGACCCACGCACGCCCTCGCCCAGGAAGACATACTTGCCGTGCAGTTCCATCCCCGGTTCGTAGGAGGGGCCCGGCGTGCCGTCGGGGTTCTTGCCGAATTCGCCGGCCACCACGCCCCTGACCTCGCCCTTGTCGCCCCAGACGATCTCGGAACAGGACATGCCGGGAAACACCTCGACGCCCAGCGCCTCGGCCTGCTCGGCCATCCAGCGGCAGACATTGCCCATCGAGACGATGTAGTTGCCGTGGTTGTTCATCAGGGGCGGCATCGGCCAGTTGGGAATGCGGATCTGACCCGCCTCGCCCAGGACATAGAAATTGTCCTCGCGCACCGGCACGTTCAGGGGCGCGCCCTTCTCCTTCCAGTCGGGGATCAGCGCGTCGAGGCCGATCGGGTCGAGCACCGCGCCGGACAGGATATGCGCCCCGACTTCCGAGCCCTTCTCCAGCACGACGACCTCCAGGTCCGCGTCGAGTTGCTTGAGGCGGATCGCGGCTGCAAGCCCGGCGGGGCCGGCCCCCACGATCACCACGTCGTATTCCATCGTTTCACGAGTCACGTCTGCCATCTCGCCCTCACCCCCGGCTACCTGTCGGAAAAGTTCCCTGCGAGGTAGCCCGCCGCGCCGCGTGGCGTCAATTGCAACGCGACGAAAAAGCACTGCGAAACACCGCCGCGCCCCGGATTGAACCAACCGCCCGCGCGACCCACTTGCAAAGGCTAGCGGCATCGGGGCAGTGTTGATCGCAGCACAGCGTCGAGGGACGTGAAGGATCCACCGCCGGATGCAACCGATCGTGCATCACGGCTCACTGCCGGAACAGGCCTTATGGAAAAGATACCGATGACCCGCGCGGGGCATACCGCGCTCGAAGCCGAATTGAAGCACCTCAAGTCCGAGGAACGGCCCGCCATCATCAAGGCGATCGCCGAGGCGCGCGAACATGGCGACCTGTCGGAAAACGCCGAATACCACTCGGCGCGCGAAAAGCAGTCCTTCATCGAGGGCCGCATCAAGGAGCTTGAGGCCGTGCTGTCCAAGGCCGAGGTGATCGACCCCGCGAAACTCTCGGGCGCGATCAAGTTCGGCGCCACGGTCACGCTGGTGGACGAGGACACCGACGAGGAAAAGACCTGGCAGATCGTGGGCGAGCACGAGGCCTCCATAGAGAAGGGCCTTCTGAACGTGAAGTCCCCGATCGCCCGCGCCCTGATCGGCAAGGAGGAAGGCGACAGCGTGGAGGTGCGCACCCCGGGCGGCGAAAAGTCCTACGAAGTGCTTAAGGTCCGCTATATCTGACATGGCCCAGGGAAGGCCCATCGAGGAAGATTCCACAGCGCGCCCCAGGTCCATGGGACTCTACGAGCGTCCCCAGCTCTCGCGTGTTTCGGGTTTCGAGATCGCGGCGATCGTGCTGAGCGTGATCTGGCTGATCCTGGCCGGGGTGGTCCTGATCGGCCGCGATTCCGCCGACGGGGACGGGCTATCCGACCTGCGCGTCGCGATGACGGCGCTGGCGCTGTTCCTGCCGGTGGGCATGATCTGGGTTGCGGCGACCGCAGCGCGCGCCAGCCGCGTGATGCGCGAGGAAAGCCAGCGGCTCCAGGCCGCGATCGATGCGATCCGCCACGCCTATCTCGGCCAGGCCCAGGCGCAACACTCGGCGACCGAGCCGTCGCTGGGCAAGAAGCTGGAAGAGATCGCCGCCTCCCAGCGCAAGACCGAATCCGCGCTGGCCATGTTCATCTCGACCCGGCGCGAGGCCGAGGCACCGCCCCCGACGCCCGCGCAACCGGCTGCGCCCCATGCGGGCGAGGATCAGGCCAGCCTGGCCCTCGGCACGCCCGCCGAGGCGCTGGAGCCCCCGTTGCCGGCGGCCGATTTCATCCGGGCGCTGAACTTCCCCGAAACGGCGGAAGACCGCGAGGGCTTTGCCGCGCTGCGGCGCGCGCTGAAGGACCGCCAGTCCGCCCAGCTGGTGACCGCGGCCCAGGACGTGCTGACCCTGCTGAGCCAGGAAGGCATCTACATGGACGACCTGAGGCCCGACATGTGCCGCCCCGATATCTGGCGCCGCTTCGCCGGCGGCGAGCGCGGCCGCGCGATCGCCGCGCTGGGCGGGGTGCGCGACCGCTCGTCGCTCGCGCTCACGGCTGCGCGCATGAAGCAGGATCCGATCTTCCGCGATGCGGCGCATCACTTCCTGCGACTGTTCGATCGCGGATTCGCCCGGTTCGAGCAGAGCGCCAGCGACGCAGACATCTCCGCCCTGTCCGACACCCGCACCGCGCGCGCCTTCATGCTGCTTGGCCGGGTCGCGGGCACCTTCGACTGAGGCAGCTATGCCGGCCGGCGCTCAGCCGCCGGCCTCGCGCGCCGCGGCCTCCAGCTCCGCCTCGGCGCCCAGCCCCAGGATCCAGCCCTCCTCCGCGGCCTCCGGCGCGTCCACCGCAAGCATCGCCGCCAGCCGATCCGGCGCCAGCCGCGCCAGCGCACCCGCCAGCACCCGCACCTGCGCGGCGTCGCGGATCTCCTCCGGCGCCTGCAGATCGCGCACCGCCCCGGCCACCAGCGAGGGCCAGACCTCCACCAGGGCCAGCGGAGCCTCCGGCGGCTCGAACGGCCAGGCCGCCGCGCCGAACCGCCGCCGCAGCCGCGCAAGCACGGGCAAGCCGGTCAGCGTCTGGCTGCCGACCGCCCCCGCGCCCGACAATTGCCAGCAGGAGAACGCGCCCCGTGTCCGCCGCTCGGCCTGGCGCCACTCGGCCATGCCGTGCCCGGCGCGCGCCCGTCCCTTGCGCGGCAGATGCGGAATGTCGCGCTTGAGGCCATTGCCCCAGAACGGGCCTGTTCCGGGCAGGCGTGCGTTGATCCGGCCTGCCAGATCGAACCGGTCCGAGCCCTCGGGCCCGTCCGACAGGCCCTGCTCCACCCAGTCCCAGACCGCCAGCGGATCGGCGCGGCCCGTCAGCGCGGCGGCGAAGCCCGAAGGATAGCCGAACGGGAAATCGAATCCCGCCAGAACGCGGCGGCCCTCCGAAAGCTCCGCGTCGATGCGCGCTGCCAGCCACGCCTCCGCCAGGGCGCGATTTCGCAGGTAAACCGGCGCATCCGTGTCTTCGCGCCGCGCGAGGCAGGCCCAGATCGCATCCTTGCGCGGGCGCGTGCCGGAATCGCGCCCGCCCGACCAGTCCACGACCAAGACGGTCTCGAAACCGCTCATCCGCCGCCCCGCTCCAGCAGGCGGCGCGCCTCCGCCAGGTCTGCGGGCGTATTGAGGTTGAAGAAGGGATCGGGGTCCTGGGGCGGGAACCGCGCCTCCGCCGCGCCCTGTGCCGCGGCCCATGCGCCGACCCGCGCGTGCCCGTCCGCCAGCCATTGCCGCAGGATCGCACGCAACGCCACCGGCCAGAGCCCGCAGACCGGGTGACGCGAGGGGGCGCCGGGATCGCCGGAGGCCGCGATCGCGACGCCCGCGGCAGAGCCTTCGGCGGCAAGCAGCAGTCGGGGAACCAGGTCGCAAGGCAGGAAAGGGGTATCCGAGGGCACCGTGACCAGGGTGTCCGCCCCGCGTTCCGACGCCCAGTCGAGCCCGGCCAGAATCCCCGCCAGCGGACCCGGATAGCCCGGCAGCGGATCGGGCAATACCGGCAGGCCGAAGCGGGACAGGCGCGCCGGGTCGCCATTTGCGTTCAGCGCCAGCGCGGCCACCTGCGGCGCGATCCGATCGATCACATGGCTCAGCACAGGCACGCCCGTCAGGTCGCGCAGCCCCTTGTCCCCGCCGCCCATGCGCTGCGACAGCCCGCCCGCCAGGATCACGCCCACCGGCTGCTTCATGGCGCGCGACCCTGACGGCGCGGCGCAAGAAAATTCGAATTTTCTTGCCAAAATTCTTTGAAGAGTTTTTGGCTCCGGCGCGATTTGCATCTTGCCCGAGAGAGGTCTATTGCCGAATGCAATTCGGTTGCGGGAGACGTCTTCCATGACATCATTTTCCAGCAGATCGGCCTATTGGCAAGGGGTGCGCGATGGCGCGCCCTTCATGCTGGTGGTCTCGCCCTTCGCCGCACTCTTCGGCGTGGTGGCCACCGAGGCCGGGCTCAATGTCTTCGAGGCGCTGGCCTTTTCGGTCGTCGTGATCGCCGGAGCCTCGCAGTTCACCGCGCTCCAGCTGATGACCGAACAGGCACCCACCTTCATCGTGCTGGCCTCGGCGCTGGCCGTCAACCTGCGCATGGCGATGTATTCCGCCTCGCTGGTTCCGCATCTCGGGCAGGCGCGCGTCTGGCAACGCGGGCTGGTGGCCTATTTCCTGGTGGACCAGAGCTATGCCATGAGCGTGGTGAAGTTCGACCGGGAGCCGGGCATGACCCTCTCGCAGAAACTCGCCTATTTCTTCGGCGTGGTCACGCCCATCTGCCCCATGTGGTATGTCAGCACCGTGGTGGGCGCGCTGATCGGAACGGCCATGCCGGACGAGCTGGCGCTGGATTTCGCGGTGCCGATCACCTTCATCGCCATGATCGCGCCGATGCTGCGCACGCCGGCCCATGTGGCGGCGGCGGTCGTGTCCGTCGTGCTGGCGCTGGCCTTCGCCTTCCTGCCCTACAACCTGGGCCTGATGATCGCAGGGGTCGCCGGCATGGTGACCGGCGCGCGGGTCGAACTGTGGTCCGAGGCGCGGCGCGCGGAGGGCGGCGCATGACCGGCGGCGGCACCATAGATCCCGTCACGCTGTGGATCGTGATCCTGGGCCTGGGAGCGGGCAGTTTCGGGCTGCGCTTCGTCTTTCTGGGGCTTGTGGGCGATCGGGCCATGCCGCCCTGGGTGTTGCGTCACCTGCGCTATACCGCGGTGGCCGTGCTGCCCGGGCTGGTGGCGCCGATGGTCGTGTGGCCTGCCGCCACCGGCGGCACGCTGGATGCGGCACGGCTGCTGGCGGCGCTGGCCACGCTGGGGCTGGGGATCGCGTTCCGCAACGTGCTTCTGTCGATCGGCGGCGGAGCGGCGACGCTCTACCTGGCGCTCTGGCTGATCTGACGGGCGGCGGGCAGGAACGTCACTCGGACAGGGACAGCGACATTTCCCCGAGCGCCCGGCGCGAGCGGTATTCGCGTATCGCCTTCGATTTGTCGGGATCGTCGTATTCCACCAGCTTTTCTTCGGTCACACCGGGCAGGCGGGCGAAGGACTCCCGAAGGCGCAAGGGATACCAGGTCTGTTCCACGCTCTCGAAGCCGGGCAGTTCCGAGAGGATCCGCGCGGTCACTACGGAGCATTGGCCCGGCGCCACGGGCCCGTTGGCCATGACCTTGCGCAGGGCCATCTCGGCCACCTCGGCGGAGACTTCCTTGCGCTGGATGAGGACGTGGTAGGTCTCGCGCGCATGGGCACGGCGATAGACATCCTCGAAGGCCGGCGTGATCCCGAACAGGACGTCGTTGCGCTCGGGGATCGCGGAATGCTCGACCGAGCCAGCCGGGTCGAAGATCACCCGCTGCGAGGCGTTGATCATCAGGCTGGTATGCGCGCCCTGGCCGGTCTTGTTGTTCACCATCGTGTAGAGCGTGAGCGCGGGCGGGCCGGGATGACGATACTCCGCCCTCGCCACCGCCTCGTCCGGTGCCCAGACGGCGGCTCCGGAACAGGCGGCCAGGAAAACCGGAACCACAAGAAACAGACCTAACCTGAACATGGCGAATGGCCCGGCCCCGGACGAATAACGGAGCCGGCTGCCCGGATCAGGTATTGAAGACGGCAAGGAAGAGCAGGATCGCGATGGCCACGCCAGCGCCCCAGACCACCAAGCGCATGAAGCCCTCGAAGGTCTTCTCCTGCTCGGTGGTGTCCATTTCCCCGTGCTTGTAGTTGTCGGCCATGTCGGTCTAACCCCGTTCGTGTCGCGTCGGGCCGGTGATAGCCAATTCCATCGCCCTTGTCATCGTCGAACTCTGACGCAGCTCAGCGCTTTTCCAGATCCGCCACAAGCCGGAACCCGATCCGGCGCGGTTCGGTCCGGCTGGCATGGCGCGGCAGGGCGCGCAAGATCACCGAAAGCTGGCTCACATGCTGCACCAGCTGCGTGCGAAGGCCGGACGCATCGGTTCCGTAAAAGGTGACCACGTCCGGATCGAAGAACCCCATCCCCTCGATCCGCAACACCCCCGCATCTCCGCCGGTGAAGCCCATCGCCACCTCGTGCTCTTCATCCAGCTGTTTCTCGAAATTGCGGATGTAGAGGATCAGCCGCTCATAGGCCCATTCGGCCAGGCTCTTTTCGGCGACGGGCTTGCGGGTCATGCCGGAGGGCAGCGGTTCGGGCTCGACCGGAGCGCCCTCCGCAAGCACGTCGTGCCGGCGCGGCAAGGCGTGGTTCTCGGCCGCCTCGGCGGTGGTCTCGATCCGGTCATCCATCACGCGCCTCTCCGGTCACTTCACCAGGCTGTATTCCCAGGCGCCGTCCTCGCGCAGGCGGCGGGTCACGCGGCCATGGTGGAACAGGTGGTTGAGATGCGCAACCGACTCCACCAGCGCCAGCCCGTATTCCGGCCCCAGGATCGGGCGGCGAAAGAGCGGCGCGAACACCTCTCCCGCGGCGCGGGGCCTCTCGGCCAGATAGGCCGTCAGCCGGTCGAGCGCACCGTGGTGGTTGCCGATCAGCTGCGCCAGCCGCAGGGGCAGCCCGGTAAAGGGCAGCTTGTGGCCCGGCAGGGCAAGCTGGTCCTCGCGCGCCAGCCGCGCGAGCCGCTCGCAGGCTTCCAGCCAGTCGCCCACCGGATCGGCCTCGGGCTCGGTGGCGTAGACACCGAGGTTGGAACTGATCGAGGGCAGGATCTGGTCACCCGTCAGAACCAGCGAATCATCCCTGCTCCAGAAAGTGGCATGTTCCGGCGCGTGGCCATTGCCGATATGCACCTCCCAGTCGCGCCCGCCCATGCGGATCACGTCGCCCTGCGCGATGCGGCGAAAGCCCAGCGGCATCGGATACACCATGTCGGCGAAGTTGAAGGGCCGTTCCCCGGCGCGCTCCGCCAGCACATCGGGCGCCATTCCCGCCCGCTGCCAGAAGCGCACGGTCTCTTCCGGCGGGCGGGGCTGTTCGTCCAGCGTGAGCATCCGCGCAAACAGCCAGGCGGTGCGGGTGGTGACCAGCTCTGCCCCGTGCTCGGCCTGGAACCAGCCGGCCAGGCCCACATGGTCCGGGTGATGATGCGTGACGACGACGCGCCGCACAGGCCGGCCACCCAGGGGCCCCGCCACCAGCGTGTCCCAGATGCCCCGCGACTTGCGCGAGCTCATTCCGGTATCGACGATCGTCCAGCCGTCGCCCTCGTCCAGCGCGTAGACATTGACGTGGTCGAGCTTCATCGGCAGCGGCAGGCGCATCCACAACACGCCCTCGGCCACCTCCACCGCCTCGCCCTCGGCGGGCGGGGTCGCCCACGGGGTGCGGATGCCGCCGCTTCCGTCCATCATGCCGCCAACTCCTCGGCCGTGAGTGCATAGAGATCATCCGCCCCGGCCCGGGAATGGGCCAGGTGGCCCGCATGCTCGGGCAAGAGCCGCAGGATGTAGAACCGCGCCAGCGCATGGCGCGGCCCCTGCCCCTGCACCGTGCGCGCGGCGCGCAGGTGGAAATGCCCGCCCAGAACCCGGGCGAAGCCGCGCAGGTAAGGCACGGCGCCCGCGAACCGATCGTTGAGCGTGCCCGCCGCCAGCAGCGCCTCGGTCGTCTCGCGCAGCGTCTCGGTGGCCTGCCAGACGGCCTCTGCCAGCTCCGGCAACGTGGCGCGGGCCTCCTCGGCCTCGGCCTCGATCTCGTCCAGCAGGGCCTGCACCGCCTCGCCGCCATCGGACAGCTTGCGCCCCACCAGGTCCATGGCCTGGATCCCGTTGGTGCCCTCGTAGATCGTGGTCACCCGCACGTCGCGCAGGAATTGCGCCGCGCCGGCCTCCTCGATCACACCCATCCCGCCATGCACCTGGAGCCCCAGGTTCGACACGTCCACCCCGGTATCGGTGCCGAACGCCTTGGCGATCGGCGTCAGAACCGCGGCCCTCGCCGCCCAGTCCGCCGCGCCGGTCGCGGCCTCCATGTCGATCGCCACGGCACAGGCGGCAGCGATGGCCCGGGCCGCGAAGATCTCCGCCTTCATGGTCATCAGCATGCGCCGCACATCGGCATGATCGACGATGCTGCCGGTGCCGCCTTCGACCGGGGCCCGGCCCTGCCGGCGGTCGGCGGCGAAGGCCATGGCATGCTGCCAGGCCCCCTCGGCCACGCCGATGCCCTGGATGCCCACGCCCAGCCTGGCATTGTTCATCATGGTGAACATCGCCCGCATGCCCTGGTGCGGCCCGCCCACCATCCAGCCGGTGGCGCCCTCGTAGCTCATCACGCAGGTGGCGCTGCCATGCAGGCCCAGCTTGTGCTCCAGCCCGACCACCTTGAGGCTGTTGCGCGCGCCCGACGCACCGTTTTCGTCGGGAAGGAGCTTGGGCACGACGAACAGGCTGATCCCCTTCGTCCCCGGCGCCCCGTCCGGCAGGCGCGCCAAGACCAGGTGGCTGACATTCTCGGTGAAATCGTTGTCGCCGCCGGTGATGTAGATCTTCTGCCCGGTGATCGCGTAGCTGCCATCGCCATTGGGCTCGGCCCGCGTGCTCAGCGCCCCGACGTCGGATCCCGCCTGCGGCTCGGTCAGGTTCATCGTGGCCGCCCAGGCGCCGCTGGCGAGCTTGGGGATGTAGAGCTCGCGGATCCAGTCCTCGGCATGGTGGTCGAGCGCGTCGATCTGTCCCTGCACCATCAGCGGCGTCAGCTGGATCGACAGGCAGGCGCCCGACATCATGTCATGCACCGCCGAGGCCAGCGACATCGGCAGGCCAAGCCCGCCCAGCGCGGCGGGCGCGGTCATGCCCAGCAGGCCGTTTTCGGCCATCTGTTCCCAAGCCTCCGCAAAACCGGGCGGGGTGCGCACGATGCCATTCTCCAGTCGCGCCGGGTTCAGGTCAGAGACCCGCCGGAGCGGCGCCAGCACCTCGTCGCACAGCTTGCCCGCCTCTTCCAGCATGGCGGCCGTCACATCCGCGCTGGCCTCGCCGAATCGGTCTGTGGCGGCCACGCGGTCGTAGCCCACCACATGATCCAGCAGGAAAAGATACTCCTCCACGGGGGAACGATACGGCATGAGACCCTCCGGCATGACTTGGCTTGACGGGTCGCGGGCGCTATGCCGGGCGACACGTCGGGGCGGACGTTACGGAAATTCGCCCGAAGCTCAACCACAACGCCGCGTCAGAGATGCCACCGATCCGGACCGAAACGCTCCTGCCCGACAGCCCCGGGATCGCCCGCGCGGTAGAGATATGGCGCGCGGGCGGGCTGGTGGCCTTCCCGACGGAGACGGTCTACGGGCTGGGCGCCGATGCCCGGCAGGACCGTGCCGTGGCGCGCATCTTCGAGGCAAAGGGCCGGCCCCGCTTCAACCCGCTCATCGTGCATGTGGCCAGCGTCGCCCAGGCGCGGGCACTGGTGGAATGGCCCGACACCGCCGCCCGGCTGGCCAAGGCGTTCTGGCCCGGCCCGCTGACGTTGGTGCTGCCGCTGCGCCCCGATCACGGGCTTTCGCCGCTGGTCACGGCGGGGCTGCCCACGCTGGGCCTGCGCCTGCCAGCCCATCCCGTCGCACAAGAGCTCCTCTCGGCCTTCGGCGGGCCCGTGGCCGCGCCCTCGGCCAACCCGTCCGGCCGGATCAGCCCGACCGAAGCCGCCCATGTGGCCGCCGGGCTCGCGGACCGGATCGAGGCCATCTTGGATGGCGGGCCCTGCGAGGTCGGGCTGGAATCCACCATCCTGGGACTGGACGGCCCGCCCGCGCTGCTGCGGCCGGGCGGCGTGCCCGCCGAGGCGATCGAGGCGGTGGTGGGCCGCCCGCTCATCCACCCGGCCGAAGCCGCCACGCCCACCGCGCCGGGCCAACTGGCCTCGCATTACGCGCCCGCAGCATCCGTGAGGCTGAATGCCACCTCCTGGCGCGCGGGCGAGGCCCGGCTGGGCTTCGGCCCGGTCGCCTGCGATCTGAACCTCTCGGAACGCGGCGACCTGGTGGAGGCTGCAGCCAATCTCTTTCACCACCTGCACGCGCTGGACGAAACCGGCCGCCCCATCGCCGTCTCGCCGGTCCCGGACTCCGGGCTGGGCCGGGCCATCAACGACCGATTGCGCCGGGCCGCCGCGCCACGGCCCTGATCGGGCCCCGCGGTCTTCATCGTTCCTCAAATACGCTGTCGCGGCCCCTGCCCCGTGCACGGCACCGGGTTGGATCAGGCCCGCCCACCGGTTCCCGACAGCATCAGCGCGTCCACACCCAGCAGCTTGAGCGCGGCCTGCCACTTGCCCCCGTCATCCGGCGAAAAGACAAGCTCCGGTGTCGCCTCGCAGGTCAGCCAGGCATTCTGTGCCAATTCCGCTTCCAGCTGGCCGGGCCCCCAGCCTGCATATCCCAGCGCCATCAGCGCCCTTGCGGGCCCGGCGCCACGGGCGAATTCCTCCAGCACGTCCAGTGTCGCCGTCATGCGGAACCGCTCGTCGACCCGCAGCGACGAGATAGAGGATTCGTAGTCCGGCGAATGCAGCACAAAGCCCCGTCCGGCCTCGACCGGACCGCCGAAATGCACCTTCATGCGGCGTGCCCCGGGCAGCGCCTCGATCGACAGTTGCTCCAGCAGGTCGGTCAGGGTCACGTCGTCGGTGGGCTTGTTCACGATAAGCCCCATCGCACCGTCCTCGGAATGGGCGCACAGAAAGACCACCGCATGCTCGAAGCGCGGGTCTCCCATCGCGGGCATCGCGATAAGAAGCTTGCCTGTGAGTGGCGTGGCCTGGGTCATCGGGCAGCGCGTTCCTTCCTGTCCGCAGCGCGTGGGCTCCGGGGCCAACATGGCCCCGTGGCATCGGCGGTGCAAGGCTGAGGGACACAATGCCTCGCCTGAACGTGACTTGGATTTCAACGCGGTTTCACCCATTTCGTAAGCATGACGCGTCGCACCCTCATCGCCTCCGTTGCTCTGTCATTGGCTGCGGCCTTCGCCCAGGCCGGCCCTGCGGGCCCGGTGATCGAGGCCCAGCTGCTTCCTGGCTGGCGCCTCGCCGATGGCTCCCACATGGCCGGGCTGCGGCTGACCCTGGCGCCCGGCTGGAAGACCTACTGGCGCGCGCCCGGCGATGCCGGCATCCCGCCCCGGTTCGACTGGCGCGGGTCGGACAATCTGCGCGACGTGCAGGTCGAATGGCCCGTTCCCGAGGTGTTCGACCAGAACGGGATGCGCTCGGTGGTCTATTCGGACGACGTGATCCTGCCGCTGCATGTCATGCCGGCGGCCGCCGGCGCGGTGGCGCTGCAGGCGCGCATCGAACTGGGAGTATGCCAGGACATCTGCATCCCGGCCGCCGTCGCGATCTCGGGGGAGTTGACCGCTGACGGTGCAGGCCCCGACCCGCGCATCGCCGCGGCGCTGGCCGCGCGCCCCTACAGCGCGGACGAGGCCGGTGTCCGGGCGGTGGCCTGCCAGGTGTCGCCGATCGAGGGCGGGCTGCGCCTCGCGGCGACCGTGGACATGCCGCGTGCCGGCCAGGTCGAGGCCGCCGTGATCGAGACCGCAGATCCCCATGTCTGGGTATCGGAGCCGGACATGTCCCGCACCGGCAGCCGCATCACCGCCGTCAGCAAGCTGATGCATGTGGACGGCACGGCCTTCGCGCTGGATCGCACGGGCGTGCGGATCACCATGCTGGGCGGCGAACAGGCGGTGGATATCCAGGGCTGCCCGGCGCCCTGAGCCTTTCGGCGCGCTGGTCTCAGGCCGCGCGTCGCCGCGCCAGCAGCCAGCCCAGCGCAGCCAGCAGGTAGCCCGCGAACGCCAGCACCGCCGCCCCCGCCAGGAACAGCACCAGCGCGCCCGGCATCGCCGGCAGCGCCCCGGCCACGGGCAGGCGGTCGGCCAGCGCCGCGGGCAGCGCGCCGGTCGCCACGGTCCAGCCCAGCGTCAGCGCCAGCCAGCCCAGCATCGCCGCCGCCAGAAGGCCCAGCACGCCCCGCAGCCAACCCAGCCGGAAGCGCAGGCCCTGGCGCGCTGCCCGGACCTGGCGGGCGAAATCGGCCTGCATCGCCATCAGCGCCGGCACCACCAGCAGAACCAGCACCATGCCGAAGCCCAGCCCATAGACCAGCGTGATGACCGTGGGCTTGAGGAACTGCGCCTGGCTCGACTGTTCGTAGAGCAACGGCGCAAGGCCCAGCACGGTGGTGAGCGTGGTCAGCAGCACCGGCCGCAACCGGTCAGCGGCGCCATCGAGGATCGCGGGGAAGAGCCCGCGTTCACGGGCATGCTCGTCGATCGTGGTCACCAGCACGATGGAATCGTTGATGATGATTCCGCTCATGCCCAGCAGCCCCACCACCGAGAACATCGACAGAGGCACCTCCCAGATGTAATGCCCCCAGATCGCCCCCACGAGGCCGAAGGGAATGACCGACATCACCACCAGCGGCCGGGTCCAGCTGGCGAAGATCCACGACAGGACAAGGTAGATCCCCGTCAGGCACAGGATCAGCCCGGTCATCGCGTCGGACAGGAACTCGTCCTCCTGCTCGCTCAGGCCCGCCAGGCGCCATTCCACCTGCTCCTCGGCGGCGATGCGGGGCAGGATCTCGGCTTCCAGCGACGCGATGATCTCGGTCGCGCGGGCCGGATCGTCCTCGGAGATATCGCCGGTGACCGAGATCAGCCGGATCCCGTTCTCCCGGCGGACCGTCGAGAACCCCTCGCGCCGCTCGACGCTGACGATATCGGCCAGCGGGACATAGGCGCCCGAGGGTGTGCGCATCAGGGTGCGTTCCAGGAAATCGGCCGTCAATTCGCCTTCCGGCAGTTCGACCCGGATGGACGCGCTGCGCGGGCCCAGCGGATAGGTGGCCGCCTCGATCCCGCCCAGCCGGTGCCGCAGCACACGCCCCAGCTCGTCGATCGTGAAGCCCAGCGCGGCGCCGCGGGGCGTCAGGTCGAGGATCAGCTCTTCCTTGTCATAGGCAAGGTCGTCCTCGACGGCGGAGACCTCGGGGAAGCGGGCCAGCGCCGTCTTGAGCGCCTCGGACGCGGCCTTGAGCGTGCCGGCATCGGCACCGTAGAACTGCACGTCAAGCGCATCGCCTCCGGGGCCGGAGCGCCAGCTTCGGAAACTGATCTCCTCGACCATCGGGTGCCGGGCCACCCGGTCCTGCAGGTCCGAGACGAAGGCGAAGCTGGAATAGGGCCGCAGGTCGGCGTCGATCAGTTCGATCGAGATGCCGCCCAGCTGGTCGGGCTCCTTGGTGTCGGTGCCGGCCATGCCGCGGCCGGCATTGCCGCCGACCTCCGCCAGAACGTAGTCGATGGGGTTGCGGCCGTGCCGCTCCTGGTATTCGGCGGCAAGCTCGGCCACCGTGTCCTGCAGGGCGCGCATCTGCGCCAGCGTGTCCGCGCGGGTGGCGCCCGGGGCCATGGCGAAATTTCCGGTGACGGAGGATTGCTCGGGAGCATTGAAGAACCGCCACTGCACCTCTCCCGTCATCACCAGCGCCACCTGCGAGGCCAATGCCGCCACAGCGCCCGCCAGAACGACGTAGCGCGCCCGGATCAAGAGCCCCATCGCCGGGCGGAACAGCCGCTCGCGCACCCAGACAAAGCCGCGGTTCACCTGCCGCGAGGGCCAGTCGTACCAATGGTTGCGGTCCGCATGGGCCAGCGCGTGGGACATGTGGTTGGGCAGGATCAGGAAGCACTCCACCAGGCTCGCCAGCAGCACCGCGATCACGGTGAAGGGAATGTCGGCGATCAGGTCGCCGAAGCGCCCGCCCACCGCCACCAGCGCGAAGAAGGCGATCACCGTGGTCAGCGTGGCGGCGAAGACCGGCATCGCCATGCGCCGCGCCGCGTTCTCGGCCGCCACCACCGGAGATTCGCCAAGGTGCCGTGCCCGGTGGTCGGCGTGTTCGCCCACCACGATGGCGTCGTCCACCACGATCCCCAGCGTGATGATCAGCGCGAAAAGAGAGATCATGTTGATCGTCAGCCCCGCCGCATACATCACCGCGATGGCCGCCAGCATCGCCACCGGGATGCCCGCCGCCACCCAGAAAGCGGTGCGCGCGTTGAGAAACAGGAACAGCAGCGCCACCACGAGGCCCAGCCCCATCAGCCCGTTATCGAGCAGGATGTCGAGCCGCCCGGTGATGTAGTCCGCCCGGGTGCGGATCAGGTCCACGCTCACGCCCTCGGGCAGTGTGGCCTGCAGCGCCGCGGCGACCTCCTCGACCTGGCGCTGGATGCCGATGGCATCGCCCCGGTCCGAGCGATCCACCCGGATCGAGATGGCCGGGTTCTCGCCCACGAAATAGCCGCGCTCGCGGGTGATGCCCTCCACCCGCACGCGGGCCACGTCGCCGACGGTCAACTTGCCGCCCTGCGCGTCCGAGCGCAGGACGATGTCCGCGATCTCGTCGGCAGTGCGTTTCTCCACCCCGGTGCGCACGCGAGTGGCGGCGCCGCTCACATCGCCGGCCGGATCCGCATCCACCTCAGCCGCGATCGCGGCGGCGATCTGCGCCATGGTCAGATCATGGGAGATCAGCTGCGCCGAGGGCACCTCGACGACGGTTTCGGGCGCCGCGAGGCCCTGGATCGTGGTGCGCGTCACACCTTGCGTGAACAGCCGCGCCACCAGTTCGTCTGCATAGCGGCCCAGTTGCTCGGGGGCCACCGGCCCGGTGATGACGACATCGGTGACCCGGTCGCGCCAGGCACCACGGCGCACCTCGGGCTCCTCGGCCTCCTCGGGCAGGGTGGTGATCGCGTCCACCGCGGTCTGCACGTCCGCCGCGGCGCGTCCCATGTCCCAGCCCGGCTCGAAATCCAGCGCGATGCTGGCGCGACCCTCGCGCGAGGAGGCCTGCGAGCTTTCCACCCCCTCGACGGTCAGAAGCGCCGGTTCCAGCACCTGCACGATCGCCGCATCCACATCCTCGGCTCCGGCGCCCTGCCAGACCACCGAAACCGACACGCTGTCCACCACGACGTCGGGAAAGAACTGCGCGCGCATCCGCGGGAAGGCGATCAGCCCCGCGACGATCAGCATCACCAGCAGCAGGTTGGCCAGCGTGCGATGCCGCGTGAAATGCGACAGGATCCCGCCCGCGCCTTCGGGAATGGGGCGCGCCATGGCCTAGCCCCCCATCCGCGATTCGATCCGCTCGACCACCTGCGCCGGCACCTTCGACTGCTGAAGCTGCGACAGGATGCGCGCGCGGGCCTCCGAGGGGATCATCGTGCTGGCCTCTATGAAGGCGACCAGTTTCGCCCGGCGTTCTTCGGACAGTTCCAGCATCGCTTCGGGTTCGGGCTCGCGCGCCGTCGTGCCCTCGAGCGGGCGCACCCTGACGCCCGCGCCCAGCAGCGGCGTGCGCGTGCTGACCACCTGCGCGCCCGACAGGCCCGGGGCCCGCACCAGCACCTCGTCGCCCTGACGGCGCAACAGGGTGACCGGCATCGCCTCCAGCCGGTCTCCGGGACCGATCACCAGCACCTCGCCCGAGGAGTCCAGCGCCGCCGCCGGCAAGCGCACCACCCGGTCGAGCGGCGGCTCCTCGATCTCGACGGTGACGAAATCGCCGGGCTTCATGCCGCGCGGATCATCCAGCGTGGCGAAGACCTGGCGCCCGGTCTGTCCCTCGCCCACGGAGCCGCTGTCCCGGCCCAGCCTTCCCGCGGCCGTGAGCCCCGTGCCGAACAGGTCCAGCCGCGCGGTCACCGGTGCCTCGATCAGTTGGCCCTGCGCATCCAGCAGCCTTGCATATTGCGTCGTGGACAGCCGGATCGCCACTTCCAGCGCCGCCGGGTCGATCAGCCGGGCCAGCCGTTCGTTGACGGAGACCAGCCCGCCCTCCACCAGCGTCACCTCGCTGAGCGTGCCGGAAAAGCCCGCGCGGATCACGGTATCATCCAGCCGGCGCTGCGCTTCGGCCAGCGCGATCTCGGCACGCGAGATACGGGTGGCAGCCTGGTCCAGGCGGGCCTCCGCCTGGGCGACCGCCTGCCGACGGGTCAGCACCGCCGCCCGTGCGGTGGAGGCGGCCAGTTCCGCGGTCTCCACCGTGGCGGCCGTGCCCACGCCACGTTCCTCCAGGTCGAGTTGCCGTTGCAGGGCCCTTTCGCGCAGCACGGCCTGTTCGCGCGAGGCTTCCAGCTCGTCGCGGGCCAGGGTCAGCGCCCGCTCGGCCTCTCGGGCCTCGGCGCGGGAGTCCATCAGGTCGGTCTCGGACCGGTCCAGCGCCGATTGCGCATTGGCCGGATCGATGCGCACAAGCACCTCTCCCGCCGCGACGTTGCCGCCCTCGACGAAGCGCTCCGACAGCCCGACAACGGTGCCCGACGCGGCCGCCCTGACATCCAGCGTGCGACGGCTCTGGACCTCTCCGAACGCCGTCAGAACCGGCGACACGGTCTCGGGCCGCACCGTCACCACCTCGACGGCGAAAACACGCTCGCGCACCTGCGGCACGCGCGGCTCGCGTGACATGCGGGTTTCGATCGCGTCGCTCACCAGGCTGCCGGCATAGACCAGCAGGCCGAGGGCCGCCGCCATCAGGAAAAGCCCCGTCACGCTCTGTCTCAGGAATCGCATGTCTCAACGCCTCGAAGGCGCGGCACCGGACCGCGCCGCTTACCTTGTTACTGCTGGCCGAAAGCCAAGCCTCCTCATTGCTACGCCGCCGCCTCGCGTTTCCGTCGCGCGAAATGCAGGACCTCGCGGATTTGCGGCAGGACCGGCCAGGCGTCGATCTGAGCCCCGGTCAGAAAGCCGAAGCCCGCCCCCTCTCCCAGGCGGATCGCCGCCGGCTCGACCGATCGCGACACGTCATAGACATAGAGCGCCCCGGCCGGGCGGGCAGAGGCGCGGGTGCGTGCCAGCGGCGACAGGTCCCCGGGCGCCAGCGCGATCCCGGTTTCCTCGGCGAATTCCCGCAGGGCGGCTTCCAGCAGGCTCTCGCCCGCTTCCACCCCGCCGCCGAACAGGCTCCACATGCCGGGGCCCGCCACGCCGGGAAAATCGTCGCGCAGCTGCATCAGGGCACGACCATGCGCATCCCGCGCCAGCACCAGCGCGCCGCGCCAGTCCTCTTGGGCGGGCGGGGCACCCACATCCGCGAAAGCGGCGCTCACTTGCGCCTCCTGTGCTCGTCCAGCCGGGGCAGGATCTCGACGAAATTGCAGGGCCGGTGCCGGTAGTCGAATTGCAGCGAGAGGATCTCGTCCCAGGCGTCCTTGCAGGCGCCGGGACTGCCCGGCAGCGCGAAGAGGTAGGTGCCGCCCGCCACGCCCCCGGTGGCGCGGCTCTGCACCGCCGAGGTACCGATCTTCTGCATGGAGACGATCGTGAACACGGTCGAGAAGGCGTCGATCTCCTTCTCGTAGACATCGCGGTGGGCCTCGACGGTCACATCGCGACCGGTCAGGCCCGTGCCGCCGGTGGAGATCACCGCATCCACCTGCGGGTCCGCGATCCATTCGCGCAGGATGGCGGCGATCTCGGCGCGCTCGTCGCGCACGATACGGCGATGGGCCAGCACATGCCCCGCCGCCTCGATCCGTGCCGCCAGCGTGTCGCCCGAACGGTCATCGGCCAGCGCACGCGTGTCCGACACGGTCAGCACCGCGATGCGGACCGGGATGAATTCCTTGCTCTCGTCGATGCGGCTCATGGCTATCCCCGTTCCATCAGCGCCAGGCGCAGCGCCAGGGCCGAGAATACCCCCGCCCCCAGCCAGGCCGTAACGCGGCCCATCCGCGCATCCGTGGCCAACCGCCGGCCGATCCCGCCGGCGAAGATTCCCACCACGCCGTTCACCACGAAGCCTCCCAGCGCCAGCAACGCCCCGAGCAGCAGGAATTGCGGCAGCACCGGCCCGGCGACGGGCGATACGAATTGCGGCAGGAAGGCCAGCACGAAGAGGATCACCTTGGGGTTGGCCAGGTTCACCATCAGCCCCGCCCGGAAGGCCCGCATCGCCCGCATCGGCGCGGTTCCCGCCCGGCCCGGGCCATGGCCGCGCAGCGACGACACGGCCAGCCACAGCAGGTAGGCCACGCCGGTCCAGCGGATCGCCTCCAGGCTCCAGGGCGCGGCGGCGATCACGGCGCTCAGTCCCAGCCCCGCCAGCGCCGCATGGGTCAGCACGCCCACCGCAACGCCGCCACTGGCGGCGATGGCCGCGCGCGGGCCGGCCTGAACGCCTTGGCCGAGGCAGAACATCATGTCCGCGCCGGGAGTGAGGTTCAGCGCCAGCGCGGCAGGCAGGAAGGCCAGCAGGAGGACGGGTTCGACGATCATTGCAGCCCCTCCAGCCGCGCCTTCAGCATCAGAAGATCCGCCCAGGCCGCGCGCTTGGCCTGCGGGTTGCGCAGCAGATAGGCGGGGTGGAACATCGGCAGCACCGGCAGGCCCAGCACCTCGTCCCATTGCCCGCGCAACCGGGTGATGCCGCGCCGTCCCAGCAGCGCCTGGCACGAGATGTTGCCCATCAGCACCAGCATCTCGGGCCGGGCCAGCGCGATGTGGCGGCGCAGGAAGGGCAGCATCATCGCCATCTCGTCCGGTAGCGGATCGCGGTTCTGCGGCGGGCGCCACGGCAGCACGTTGGTGATGTAGACGGCACGGGCGGGATCGTCGCCGCTGCGGTCCAGCCCGATCGCCCCCAGCATCCGGTCCAGCAATTGCCCCGCGCGGCCCACGAAGGGCCGGCCCTCGCGATCCTCCTCGCGGCCGGGGGCCTCGCCCACGATCATCACGCGCGCGCCCGCCTGCCCGTCGCAGAACACGAGGTTGCGCGCCCCGAGCCGCAGGTCGCAATGCGGATAGGCCGCAAGCGCGGCGCGCAGCGCCTCAAGGTCCGTCGCGGCGGTGGCCGCCGCCTCGGCATCGGCCACCGGATCGGCCTGCAGGACAAGGGCGGGCGCCGCCGGCGCTGGCGCGCGCTCGGGCCGCGCCCGGGATGCGGCAGCTGCGGCTGGCGCGACCGGCCCCGGGCGTTCGGCCGACACCTCGTAGCGGTTGACCGGCGTCTCGCAGATGGCCTCGGTCGCACCCAGCTCGACCTGCCATTCCAGAAGCGCCCGCAGCGCATGATGATCGAGACCCGACTCCATGTCGTGCAGGTTACGCCCGCAGGGGCGCCGACTTCCAGCCCGGAAAACCTGCAGCAACCGGGCAGCATTTTTCAATCCGAAATTGCTCTTTTCCGATTGGAAAACGGATGCTAGCCTTCACCACGGGAGGGCCCGCATGAACGTGCTGCAGTGTGACTTCGCCGTGATCGGCGCCGGGATCGCCGGCGCCTCCGTCGCCGCCGAACTTGCTGGCGCGGCCCGCGTCGTCCTGCTCGAACGCGAATCGCGGCCCGGCTATCACACCACCGGGCGGTCGGCGGCGCTCTATACATGCACCTACGGGCCGCCCAACGTCCGGGCGCTCTCACGCGCCTCGGGCACGGTTTTCCACGATGGCACGGGGCCAAACGGCGCGCCGCTGATCCGGCCACGCGGCGTGCTGTTCCTGGCGCGGCCCGACCAGGAAGCGGCGCTGGCGGCGCTGGAAACCGAGATGGCCGGCGCGCTTTCGCCGCTCAGCGCGCGGGCTGCGCGGGAAAGGCTGCCGCTTCTGCGCGAGGGTTATCTTGGCGCGGTGCTGTTCGATCCGGCCGCCTCGGATATCGACGTGGATGCCCTGCACCAGCTTTACCTGCGCCGGTTCCGCGCCGAAGGCGGCACCTTGCTGACGGAGTCGGACGTCTCTGCCATGTCACGCAGCGGCGATGCCTGGGAGATCGAGACGCGCCAGGGCCGGATCCGGTCCGCACATGTGGTCAATGCCGCGGGCGCATGGGCCGACGAGATCGCGCGCCTGGCCGGGGTTGACCCGGTGGGGCTGGTGCCCAAGCGCCGCACCGCCGCGCTGATCGATGCGCCCGAGGGCCTGTCCACGGATGACTGGCCGATGGCGGTGGATTGCGAGGAGACTTTCTATCTCAAGCCCGATGCCGGCAAGCTGCTGATCTCGCCGGCTGACGCCACGCCCTCGCCACCCTGCGACGCGCAGCCCGAGGAGCTGGACGTGGCGATCGCGGTGGACCGGATCGAGACCGCCTTCGACGTCTCCGTGCGCCGGATCGAGCACAAATGGGCCGGGCTGCGCAGCTTCGTGGCCGATGGCGAGCCGGTTGCGGGCTATGCCGGCGACGCGCCGGGCTTCTTCTGGCTGGCGGGCCAGGGCGGCTATGGCATCCAGACCGCCCCGGCGCTGGCGCGTGCGGCCGCCGCTCTGGCGCTGGGCCGCGCCCTGCCGCCCGATATCGCCGCCGAAGGGGTGCGCGAGGACGCGCTGGCCCCCACGAGGCCGGGGCTGGCCGCGTGAGCTGGCTGGTTCCCCTGTTCGGAGCGCTGGTGCTGGGCTCGGGGCTGGCGCTGGCCTACGTGATCGGGGGGTCGGCGGTTCTGGCCTTCATCGCGGCGGACCAGACGCGATACCTGGCGATCCTGCCGCAGCAGATCTTTTCCAAGATCGACGTCTTCGCCCTGATGGCGATGCCGCTCTTCATCCTCGCCGGCGAGTTGATGAACCGCGGCGGTGTGACCCGTGTGCTGATCGACGTGTCGATGACGTTGGTGGGCCGGGTGCGCGGCGGGCTGGGGCATGTGAACATCCTCACCTCGGTCTTCTTCGCGGGGATCTCCGGCTCGGCCGTGGCGGACAGCGCGGCGCTGTCCAACACGCTGGTGCCCGCAATGCGCGAGCGCGGCTACTCGGCCACCTATGCCGGCGCGATCACCGCCGGAAGCTCGATCATCGGGCCCATCGTGCCGCCCTCGATCATCCTGATCTTCTACGGCGCGATCATGCAGACCTCGGTGACCGCGCTGTTCCTGGCGGGTATCCTGCCGGGGCTGCTGCTGGCGGCCGCTCTGATGGTGCTGAACGCGCTTTACGCCTGGCGGCAGGATCATCCCCGGATGGAAAAGGAAGAGGTGCCGCCCTTCCTGCCCACCTTCCTGCGCGCCATTCCCGCGCTGTCGCTGCCGCTGATCATCCTGGGCGGCATCGTCTTCGGCTGGATGACGCCCACCGAGGCCGCCGCCGTGGCGGTGATCGTGGCGCTGCTGGCCGGGCGCGTCTACGAGGGTCTGCCCCTCTCCGAGGTGATCGAGGGGCTGCGGCGCACGGCGATGCTGTCGGGCTCGATCTTCATCATCATCGCGGCCACCTCGGCGCTGGGCTATCTCGGCGCGCTGGAACGGATCCCCGAGGCGATCGGCCAGATGGTGACCGACCTGGGCCTCGGCCCGGTCGGATACATGATCGCGCTCAATGTGCTGTTCCTGGTCGCGGGGATGATCCTGGACATTCCGGTGGCGCTGGCGCTGCTGGTGCCGCTCCTGGCCCCGGTGGCGCTGGAACAGGGGGCAGACCCGGTGCACCTGGGCATCGTGCTGTGCTTCAACCTGTGCATCGGGCTGGTCTCGCCGCCGCTCGGGGGCTGCCTGCTGGTGGTCTCGGCCGTGACGGGGGTGAATTACTGGCGGCTGGCCTATGCCGTGCTGCCCTTCGTGGCGGTGCAGATCCTGGTGCTGCTGGCGCTGGTCTGGATACCTGAAATCAGCCTCTGGCTGCCGCGCGCGGCGGGACTTTACGGGACCGGATAGGCCCAAGCCGAGACATGGGACAGTGACTGGAACAACAAGGGAGAGAACCATGAAACACTTCGCGAAACTCACCGGCGCGGCGCTTGCGCTGTCGCTGGGGCTGGCCACCGCCGGGGCGGCCCAGGTCAAGATATCGCTGGACAGCCCGCCGGACCTGGACGGATCGGGCAGCTATGTCTGGGCGAACAGCTTCGCCACCGCGCTGACCGAAAGCGGCATGGCGGCCGAGGAATTCCAGCGCGGCGCGCTGGGCGGCGACGACGAGGTGTTCGACCAGGTCAGCCAGGGCCTGCTGGAGGTGGGGATGTCGCCGCTCAACAGCGTCGCCACCATCGACAACCTGATCTTCGGGCTGCGCCTGCCCTATTTCTTCGCCGACATGAACGAGGTGGACCGCGCCCTCTACGACGGCGGGATGCTGGAACGGATCAACGAGGCCGTCACCCCCGCCGGCGTGCGGGTGCTGGCGGTCACCGTGGTGGGGCCGGCCACCGGCATCTTCAACACCAAGAGGCCGGTGGAGACGCTCGACGACATGGCCGGCCTGCGGATGCGGGCGCTGGATGAAAGCCAGATCGATCTTTACGAGGCATGGGGCGCCACCGGCACCATCGTCAGCTGGGCCGAGGTGCCCAACGCGCTGCAGACCGGCGTGGCCGACGGCTATCTGAACCCGGCCTTCGTGCCGCTGCTGTTCGGACATACCGACTTCATCAAGCATTACACCGAGGCCGCCATCGCGCCCTCGCTGCGCATCGCCATCGCCTCGGAGGACTGGTACCAGGGGTTGAGCGACGCCGACCGCGCCAAGGTGGATGCGGCCGTGGACGCGGCCAATGCCGCCAATCGCGAATGGCTGGGCACCCAGGACGCCGTGATCGACAAGCTGCGCGCGGCAGGCGTGCAGGTGGTAGACCTGTCGGAGGCCGAGCGCGCGCGCTTCCGCGAGGCTTCGGCCCCCGCCTATGAAAGCGGCCTGCTGACGCAAGAGCAGATCGCGGCCTGGGAAACCGCGAAGGCGGAGTAACGCCATGCGGGCGGCGGCACGTTCCCTCGACCGGCTTTCGGCCAGGCTGAACAGTGTCGCGCTGTGGGGCGCGGTGCTGGCCGTGGTCGTGATGGTGCTGGCCGCGGGATGGCAGGTCGTCGCCCGCTACGTGCTCGACTCCCCCCCGGTCTGGACCGAAGAGGCCGCCCGGCGCGCCATGGTCTGGGCCGGGATGCTGGGCGCCTCGGCAGCCTTCCGCGCCAAGGCAGACCCGACGCTCTTTCCCGCCATGCGCGACGTGGCGGGGCGGGCGGGCGCGGTGCTGGCACTGGTGCGCGCGGTCGGCGTGATCGCCTTTGCCGTTCCGGTGCTGTGGTTCTGCCTGTTCGGCCCCAACATGACCATGGCGCGCGGCTTTCTGGGCCGCAGCCTCGACCGCACGGCAGAGATGATCCCGGTCTCCATGATCTTCTTCACCGCCGCCGTGCCGATCGCCTTCGTGCTGATCCTGATCCATCTGGCCGCCGACCTCGCATTGCGGCTCACCGGGCAGGAAGGACACCGCACCGCCCCGCCTGATGAAAGGGAACCTGCCTGACATGAAACTGCTGATCGCCGGCCTCGCCACCGAAACCAATTCCTTTTCGCCCATGCCCACCGGCCGGCTCAGCTTCGAGGAGGGGGGCATCTTTCATGGCGACGCCACGCGTCACCCGGTCAGCTACCAGACCGGCGCGCTGCATCGCTGGCGCGCTGCGGCGCAGGACAAGGGCTGGGAGGTGGTGGAAAGCCTTTCGGCCTGGGCGCAGCCCTCGGGCCCCACGGTGCGCCATGTCTATGAAGGCTTGCGCGACGAGATCCTTCGCGACGCCGCCGCCGCCCGGCCCGACCTGGTGCTGCTGTCGCTGCACGGCGCGATGATCGCCGACGGTCATGACGATTGCGAGGGCGACCTGATTGCGCAGCTGCGCGAGGCGCTGCCCGACGCGGTCATCGGCGGGCTGCTCGACCCCCATTGCCACCTGACCGAGGCGATGCTGACCAAGTCCACCGCGCTGGTGGCCTACAAGGAATATCCCCATGTGGACGTGCCGGCCCGGGCCGATGACCTGTTCGCGATCTGCGCCGATGCCGCAGAGGGCAAGACACGCCCGGTGATGGCCGAGTTCGACTGCCGGATGATCCTCGCCATGCCCACCCCCGTGGGGCCGATGCGCGATTTCGTGGACCGGATGATCGCGCGCGAGGCCGAGCCGGGCGTGCTGTCGTTGTCGGTCGCGCACGGCTTTCCCTGGGGCGATCATCCGCGCACGGGCACCCGCGCCTTCGCCGTCACCGATGGCGACGCGGCCCTGGCCGCCCGCATGGCCGAGGAGATCGGCCGCGACCTCTACGGGCTGCGCCACGACCTGCACACGAAGATCGCCGATATCCCGCAGGCGCTGGACGCGGCGGAGGCCGCCGACGAGGCGCCCGTCGTCATGGCCGACATGTCCGACAATGCCGGCGGCGGCGCGCCGTCGGATGCGACCTTCCTGCTGCGCGCGATCCTCGAACGGGGCCTGACAAACGTAGCCACCGGCATCTTCTGGGATCCGGTCGCGCTGCGGATGTGCCGCGAAGCCGGCGAGGGCGCCACCCTGCGGCTGCGGCTGGGCGGCAAGATGGGGCCGATGTCGGGCCACCCGCTTGACCTCACCGTCACCGTGCGCAAGCTGGCCTCCGGCCTCACCCAGCGGTTCGGCGACCTGCCGGTCTCGCTGGGCGAAAGCGCCTGGATCGAGACGGAGGGCGTGGACATCGTGCTGAACGACACCCGCACGCAGACGTTTCACCCCGAGGCCTTCACCGGGCTGGGCATTCCGCTGCACGAGCGCCGGATCGTCTGCGTGAAATCCTCGAACCACTGGCAGGCGGGCTTCCGGCCGATCGCGGGCACGCTGATCCCGGTGGCCACGCCCGGCGCGATCACGCCCGCCTTCGCCGACATCCCCTATGCCCGCCGGGCGCGGGACTATTTCCCGCTGCTGGAGGATCCCCTGGCATGACCACACCGCTGAGCACCGCGCGCGACGCCTTCGCCGCCACCCACCCGGAGGCGCGCATCGACCTGAACGGCCGCGCGTGGGGCGTGATCGAGGCCGGCACCGGCCCCGCGCTGCTGCTGATCCCCGGAACGCTGGGCCGGGCCGACATCTTCTGGCAGCAGATCACCGCGCTGAAGGACCGGCTCTACATCGTGGCGGTCAGCTACCCGGACAGCGGCGGAATCGAGGACTGGGTGCGCGACCTGCTGGAGCTGATGGACCGGCGCGACGCGCATCGCTTCGCGGTGCTGGGCTCGTCGCTGGGCGGCTACCTGGCCCAGGCCATCGCCGCCAAGGCACCCGAGCGGGTACGCCACCTCTTCGCCGCCAACACCCTGGCCTCGGTGGACGGGCTGAACACCCGCCCGCCCTATTCGTCGGATCTGGACGAGACACCGATCGAGACGCTGCGCGAGGGGTTCCTCGGCGGGCTGCGCGCCTGGGCCGAGGCTCATCCCGACCAGATCGATCTGGTGACGCTGCTGTCGCAGGAGGTCGAGGGCCGCATCCCCGATGCCGAATTGCGCAGCCGCCTCAAGGCGCTGAAACACGCGCCCGAGCTGCCGCGCTCGGCCCTGGCCTCCAGCCATGTCTCGGTGATCGAGGCGGACGACGACCCGTTGATCCCCACACCGATGCGCGACGCGGTCTGCGCGAGGCTGGAGCCCGCCACCCTGTTCCGCTTTCTCTGGGGCGGCCATTTCCCCTATGTCGTGCGCCCCGCCGCCTATACCGGGCTGATCGAACAGGCGATGGGGCTCGATCTAACCGGCGAGGACTGGGGCGCCGGGGCCCTGCGCGAGGCATGAGGGTCCTGACCGAAGCCGACGTGGCCGCCCTGCTGCCCATACCGGAGGCGATCGTCGTGGTGGACCGCGCGATGCGCACCGTCTCGGCCGGCGGGGCGGAACTGCCGCTGCGCAACGTGGTGCCGGTGGGCGGCGGCAATTTCATGGGGGTGATGCCGGGCGCGCTGGGCGATCCGCCTTGCTACGGGGTCAAGCTGGTCTCGCTCTTTCCGGGCAACCCGGCGCGCGGGCTGTCCTCGCATCGCGGCGCGGTTGTGCTGTTCGAGGCCGAGACGGGCGGCGCCGTGGCGATGATGGATGCGGGCCTGCTGACCGCGATCCGCACCGCCGCCGCCAGCGGTGTTGCCACCCGGGTGCTGGCGCGTGAGGAGGCCTCCCGCCTTGCCCTGATCGGCTATGGCGAACAGGCCGAGCATCACCTGGAGGCGATGCTGGCCGTGCGACCCATCACGCATGTCCACGTGGCGGGCCGCGATGCCGCCCGCGCCCGCGCCTTCGCCGGGCATGCCGCCGCGCATCATCCCGGCCTTGCCTTCGAGGCCGGCGGCGACATCCGCGCCGCCGTCGAAGGCGCCGATATCGTCTGCACCGTCACCGCCGCGCCCAGGCCGGTGCTGGACGGCGCCTGGCTGCGGCCGGGCCAGCACCTGAACGTGGTGGGCGCCTCGATCCCCTCGAAACGCGAGGTGGATGACGCCGCGGTGCTGCGGTCGCGGGTCTTCGTGGATTATCGCCCCTCCACCTTCGCCCAGGCGGGCGAGATCGTCGACATGATCGCCGCGGGCACGATCGACGAGGCCCATGTGCGGGCCGAGATCGGCGAGGTGCTTTCGGGCGCGGCGCCGGGCCGGGGCCGCGATGACGAGATCACCCTCTACCGCTCGCTCGGAATCGCGGCGCAGGACCTGGCCGCGGCGCAGCACGTGCTGGAGGCAGCGCAGGCGCAAGGGATCGGCACCGAGGTCGCGTTGTAGGCGCACGGGCCCGGCAGCGCTTGCCGCGCCGCCGCGCGCTTCCTATAAGCGGGCGGGCAGCAACGGAGCGGCGCGCATGGGCTTCACCGACAGGCACCTGCTGGGGATAGAGCATCTTTCGCCCGCGGCGATCACCGAGATTCTCGATCTCGCGGATGGCTACGTGGCCTTCAACCGGCAGGACAAGAAGCACACCGAGACGCTCTCGGGCTTCACCCAGATCAACATGTTCTTCGAGAACTCCACCCGCACGCAGGCCAGTTTCGAGCTGGCGGGCAAGCGGCTGGGCGCGGACGTGATGAACATGCAGATGCAGGCCAGCTCGATCAAGAAGGGCGAGACCCTGATCGACACGGCGATGAGCCTCAATGCCATGCATCCCGACCTGCTGGTGGTGCGCCACCCGCAATCCGGAGCGGTGGACCTGCTGGCGCAGAAGGTCAATTGCGCGGTTCTGAACGCGGGGGACGGGCGGCACGAACACCCCACCCAGGCGCTGCTGGACGCGCTGACGATCCGCCGGGCGAAGGGCCGGCTGCACCGGTTGTCCATCGCGATCTGCGGGGATATCGCGCATAGCCGGGTGGCGCGCTCGAACATCCTGCTTCTGGGCAAGATGGAGAACCGCATACGCCTGATCGGCCCGCCCACCCTGATGCCCGCCCGGATCGAGGAATTCGGCGTCGAGGTCTTTCAGGACATGGCCGAGGGGCTGCGCGACGTGGACGTGGTGATGATGCTGCGGCTGCAACGCGAGCGGATGGATGGCGGGTTCATCCCCTCCGAGCGCGAGTATTACCACCGCTTCGGGCTGGACGGCGAAAAGCTCTCGCATGCCCGCGCCGACGCCATCGTCATGCATCCCGGCCCGATGAACCGCGGGGTGGAGATCGACGGCACGCTGGCCGACGACATCAACCGCTCGGTGATCCAGGAACAGGTGGAGATGGGCGTGGCGGTGCGCATGGCGGCGATGGACCTGCTGGCGCGCAACCTGCGCAGCGCGGAACCGCGGGGCCGGGCATGACCGAGCGGATCGAGGTGCCCGCGCTGGAGGCCGGTGTGGTCCGGCTCTTCGCGCTCGACCTGCCCGCGGCCGAGGCGAAGGCCTGGTTGCAGCCGCCCGAGCACGGGCCCGACCCGCTGGCCGAGGTGCTGGGCGCCGACCCGTTCGACCGCAGCCGCGCCGAGGTGGTCCGCCTTGACGACCTGGAGGGGATGCGCCTTTCGGACTACCTGGCCGAGGGCTACGGCATCCCCGAGGCAGAGCTGGCCCCGCTGCGGTCGCGAATCGACGGGCTGACCGGCCAAGCGGTCATCGTGATGTCGCGGGCCTTCGGCGGGCAGGCGCAGGCGCTGTGCCCGCGCGCGCCGCTGCGGTTGGTGGCCCGGCTGGAGGAACGCTCCGCCGCGGCGCCCGTCGGCACCAGGCTGCGCAGCGAGAGCGCGCGAGGCACGCTCTCGGCTGCGCCCGCGACCCCGGCGCCCGACCGCCGCAGGCGCGGCCTGCTGATCGGCCTGATCCTTCTGCTGCTCGCCGCGCTGGGTCTGGCGGCGCTGTTCGGAGGTGGCTGATGGCCGAAGCCGAGTTCCGCGCCGACCGGGCCACCTATATCCGCGAGCACGCCTTGATGGCGGCGATGGCCATGGCCGGCGCAATGGTCGTGCTCTGGCTACTGGGCAACACGCATGTCTGGACCGGCGCGGTCGCCGGGCTGGCCGCCGTCGGCGTGCGGGGCTGGTATCTCGCCTCCGAAGAACTGGGCCATGTCTGGCGCCTGTCGGGCGGCATGCTCGAAGGCCCCGGCGGGCGCAGGGTCCCGCTGTCGGAGATCGACAAACTGCGCGGACTGGGCAGCGCTGTGCAGATCGTGACCCGCGGCGGCGACAAGCATCTGATCAAGTACCAGGCCGACCGCGACGCGGTGATGGCCCGGATCCGTGCCGAAGCCGGGAGAGCGCCGTGACACCCACCCTTCTCACCAATGCCCGCCTGATCGACCCCGAGGCCGGCACCGATGCGCAGGGGTGGCTGCTGCTGGAACGCGGCCGTATCGCCGCGCGCGGAACGGAAGGCGAAGAGGCCCCGCATGAGGTGGCGGCGCAGCGCGATTGCCAGGGCAAGTGTCTTGCCCCTGGCATCGTGGATATCGGCGTCAAGATCGGCGAGCCGGGCGAACGGCACAAGGAAAGCTATCGCTCCGCCGGGCTGGCGGCGGCGGCGGGGGGTGTCACGACGCTTGTCACCCGCCCCGACACGCTGCCCGCGCTCGACACGCCGGAGAGTCTCGAATTCGTCACCCGCCGCGCCGCGGAGGCCGCGCCGGTGAACATCCGCCCGATGGCCGCGCTGACCAAGGGGCGCGAAGGCCGTGAGATGACCGAGATCGGTTTCCTGATGGATGCGGGCGCCGTTGCCTTCACCGATGCGTTCCGCGTGGTCCGCGATACCAAGGTGCTGTCGCGCGCGCTGACCTATGCCCGCGGTCTCGGCGCGCTGGTGGTGATGCATCCGCAGGAACCTGGCCTTTCGGCGGGCGCCGCCGCCACCAGCGGCAAGTTCGCCGCGCTGCGCGGGCTGGCGGCGGTCTCGCCGATGGCCGAGCGCATGGGGATCGACCGCGACATCGCGCTGGCCGAGATGACCGGCGCGCGGCTGCATTTCGACCAGGTCACCACGGCCCGCGCCCTGCCCGCGCTGGAGCGTGCCAAACGCAACGGGCTGGACGTGACGGCGGGGGTCAGCATCCACCACCTCACGCTGAACGAACTCGATGTGGCCGACTACCGCACCTTCTTCAAGCTGACGCCGCCCCTGCGCTCCGAGGACGACCGGATGGCGGCGGTGGAGGCGCTGCGCTCCGGGCTGATCGACATCCTGTGCTCGATGCACAGCCCGCAGGACGAGGAAAGCAAGCGCCTGCCCTTCGAGGAGGCCGCAAGCGGCGCGGTGGGTCTGGAGACGCTCTTGCCCGCAGCGATGCGGCTTCATCACGGCGGCCACCTGTCGCTGCCGGAACTGTTTCGCGCCATGTCGTTGAACCCCGCCCGCCGGCTGGGGCTGGAGGCCGGGCGCCTGAGCGTCGGCGCGCCCGCGGATCTCGTGCTGTTCGACCCCGACGCCCCCTTCCTGCTGGATCGCTGGACGCTGCGTTCCAAGTCCAAGAACACGCCCTTCGACGGGGCGCGGATGCAGGGCAGGGTGCTGGCCACCTGGGTGGGTGGCCAAGAGATCTACTCCAAGGGCCAGGAGGACGGATGATGCCGCCGATGGAGACAGCGCCGCTTCTGCTGCTGCTCTGGGCCGCGCTCGGCTACCTGCTCGGGTCCATTCCCTTCGGCCTGGTGCTGACCCGCGCGCTGGGGCTGGGCGATCCGCGTGCGATCGGGTCGGGCAATATCGGCGCGACCAACGTGCTGCGCACCGGCAGCAAGGCCGCCGCCGCAGGCACGCTTCTGCTGGACGGTGCCAAGGGCGCGCTGGCGGTTCTGCTGGCGCGCTGGCTGGCCGGAGAGGACGCCGCGCAGCTTGCAGGACTCGCCGCTTTCGTGGGGCATTGCTACCCGGTCTGGCTGCGCTTCCGGGGCGGCAAGGGGGTGGCCACCTTCCTGGGCGTGCTGCTGGCGCTGGCCTGGCCCGTGGGCCTCGCGTGCTGCGCCACATGGGCGGCGGCGGCGCTGCTGTCCCGGATCTCCTCGCTGGGGGCGCTGTTCGCGGCGGGTTTCTCGACCATCTGGATGGTTCTGCTGGGATCGGGCGAGGCGGTGCTGATGGGCGGCGCCATGACGCTGCTGATCTTCTGGCGTCACCGGGCCAACATCGCGCGCATCCGCGCCGGGCAGGAGCCGCGGATCGGCCGCAAGGCCTGACGGCTCAGCCGGGCGCGGCCTCGCCCCCTCCGAGGAAGGCCAGGATCTCGCGCGCCACCGCCTCCGGGTGGCTGATCGGCACCATGTGCCCGGCACCCGCGATCACCGCGCGGCGCGCATGCGGGATGCGCGCGGCCAGCCGTTCGCACACCGCGCCTATATATTCTGGCGAGTCCGCCCCCTCGACCATCAGCGTGGGAATCGCCATCCGCTCGAGGCTGCCCGAGGACAGCACCGCCCCGGCATCGGACAGGATCGCCTCGGAGGCGGCCTCGACCACGCGCATCCGCCGCGCCATGGCCTGGCGCTGCTCGTCGGGCAGCGTTTCCCACGGCCGTCCGTCGCCCCAGATCGAGGTGAAAAGCCGCGCCGCCTCCATCCAGTCGCCGCGCGCGACGGCATCGGAATAGGGCCGCATCTCGGCATCGTGCGCCGCCATCAGGTCAGGCCGGTCCACGATCAGCACCTGGAAGAAGACGGGTTCGATCAACGTCAGGCTGCGCACCAGATCGGGCCGTTCGGCGGCCAGCCGAAGGGCCACGGTGCCGCCGAAGGAATGGCCGATCACATCGGCCGGTCCATCCTCGACCAGGTCGGCCGCCATCCGCACCGCCAGCGCCTGCACATCGCCCGGCCCCTGCCATGCAGCGCTGCGGCCATGCCCCGGCAGGTCGAAGGCCGTCATGGTGAGCAGATCGCCCAGCCGACCGGCCAGCGGCTGCCAGAGCGCCGATTGCCCCAGCGTGCAGTGGATCATCAGCGCGGTGCGCGGCCCCTCTCCGAAGTGCCGGAGATGGGTCGGTAACCCCGCCGCCTCGACCAGCCTCATCAAAGCTTGCCCGCGAGGTGCAGATCCAGATCCTCCAGCCGGTCCTGGCCCCAGAACCGCTCGTCCCTGTCGGTGATGTAGAAGGGAGAGCCGAACACGCCGCGCGATGCCGCCTCTTCCAGGTTGGCGGCGTAGGTCTCCGCGCCGCTCAGGAGGCCACGATCGGCCAGCGCCGGATCGAACCCCGCCGCCGCGAGGCAGTCGCGGATCACGTCGTCCCGGGCGATGTCGCGCTCTTCGGCCCAGCAGGCGCGCATCAGCCCATGGACCAGCGCGCCCGTGTCGCCGCCGCCCTCGGCCTGCGCGGCGATGATGGCGTAGGACGCCGGCGCCGGGTTGGTCGGCCAGTGGGCGGGCTGGAGGTTGATCGGCATGCCCCGCTTCGCGGATTGGCGGCGCAATTCCTGCAAGCGGTAAGCCTTGCGCGACTCGTGCCGCTCCGCCGGGGCCGTGCCGCCGGTGCGCGCGAAGAGCGCCATGACGTCCACCGGGCGATAGGTGATCTCGGCGCCGTGGTGGGCCGCGATCTCCTCAAGCCTGGTGCCCGCCAGATAGGCCCATGGGGACAGGGTGGTGAAGAAGTAGTCTATCCGCGGCATCGCGTCCGCTCCTTGCGCTGTGGGCCGGGTTTGCCCGACGTTACGCGCGTGCTAATCGGTGTCAACGTCACGATTCTGTCACGCGGCCATCCCCGGAGCCCTCCCCCCATGCCCAACATCGTCGAACCCAAGCTGATCGCCGGCAATGCGAACCTGCCGCTGGCCAAGGCGATCGCCCGCCGCATGTCCATGCATCGCGGAATGAACGTGGGGCTCGTCGATGCCCGCGTCGAACGTTTCAACGACCAGGAAATCTTCGTCGAGGTCTACGAGAACGTCCGCGGCGAGGACATGTTCATCCTGCAGTCCACTTCGAACCCCGCGAATGACAACCTGATGGAACTGCTGATCATGGCCGACGCGCTGCGCCGGTCCTCGGCGGCCCGGATCACCGCGGTGATCCCCTATTTCGGCTATGCACGGCAGGACCGGCGCTCGAAGGCGCGCACGCCGATCAGCGCCAAGCTGGTGGCGAACATGCTGGTGGAGGCCGGGATCGAGCGGGTGCTGACGATGGACCTGCACGCCGCCCAGATCCAGGGCTTCTTCGACATCCCGGTGGACAACCTCTATGCCGCGCCGATCTTCGCGCTGGACATCAAGGAGCAGTTCCGCAGCAAGCTGGATGACGTGATGGTGGTGTCGCCCGACGTGGGCGGGGTGGCGCGCGCGCGCGAGCTGGCGCAACGGATCGGCTCGCCGCTCTCGATCGTGGACAAGCGGCGCGAGAAGCCGGGGGAAATCGCCGAGATGACCGTGATCGGCGACGTGACGGGCAAGAACTGCATCATCGTGGACGACCTGTGCGATACCGCCGGCACGTTGTGCAAGGCCGCCGAAGTGCTGATGGGGAACGGCGCGAGCGAGGTGCATGCCTACATCACCCATGGCGTCCTGTCGGGTCCCGCCGTCGAACGGATCACCAAATCCGTGATGAAGAGCCTTGTCATCACCGACACGATCGCGCCCACGGAGGCCGTGAATGCCGCGCCCAATATTCGCATCGTCCCCACGGCGCCGATCTTCGCGCAGGCGATCCTGAACATCTGGAACGGCACCTCGGTGTCGTCGCTGTTCGAGACCGAGACGCTGGAGCCGATCTACGAGGGCCAGTTCGCCGCCTGATCCCGGCACCGACGCGCCCGGCCGTGCCGGGCGCGCGCCTCAGTAGAGATCCCAGTCGTCCTCATGGGCGACTTCGCCGATCGCCATCCAGGCCAGCCGGACCTGCGCGATGCGGGTATCCGACCAGGTGCGGAACACCAGATCGAAGCCCTCGGGGGTGACACGTTCCGCCGCCAGGTCCATGCGCGCGTTCGTCCCGCAATCCGTGTCCCACATCGTGATGGAGACATGCACGACAGGTGTGCGGCGGAACCGTTGCGAGAATTTCACTGCCTTGCGCCGGGCACGGGCACCCGTTCCGGTCCACATGGCGCCGCCGGTCTCGTAATCGGCGAAGAGCATCTCCTCGCCCTGGTCCACACCGACGATGTGGCTGCCGAAGCTTTTCATGCCGTTTGCCCGTTCCTGCCTGCCTCATACAGGGTTTCACAAGAATTCGGCACATTTCGGGCGGCATCAAGAAAAAACGGCCCCGCCGGGGCGGAGCCGTCTCCGAACCGCGCGTGCGGATCTTTCAGAGCGAGGCCTGCTGCGTGGACAGGCCGATATGCTGGCCCACGGCAACCATGTCGGCCAGCAGCTTGGCGGCATCGTCCACCGGGCCCGGCTCGTTCTGGAAGACTTCGCGCGCCTTGTCATGCGCCGCCTTCGCCTCGGCCAGCATCGTGTCGAAATGCTCCTGGGTGATGTCGGCACGCGCGATGGCGCGCTCGGCCAGCACCGTCACGCCGGTGGCGCCGATCTCGGCGAAGCCGCCGGTCACGATGAACTCACCCTCTCCCTTGGGCCCTTCGACCCGCAGGATGCCGGGCCGCAGGGTGGTGATGGTGGGCGCGTGGTCGGGCATCGCCGTCATCTCGCCCTCGGCGCCCGGAATGCTCACCGCGGTCGCCTCCATCGAGGCGACGCGGCGCTCGGGGCTCACGAGGTCGAACTGCATGGTCTCGGCCATGACACTCTCCTATCCGGTTGACCCGCCCCGCCGGATGGCGGAGCGGGCGAAGGTCGATCAGGCGGCGTCTGCCGCCATCTTTTCGGCCTTGGCCTTCACGTCGTCGATGCCGCCGACCATGTAGAACGCGGCCTCGGGCAGGTGATCGTATTCGCCCGCGACGACTGCCTTGAACGAGGCGATCGTGTCCTCCAGCGGCACCTGCACGCCGGGCGAGCCGGTGAACACCTCCGCCACATCGAAGGGCTGCGACAGGAAGCGCTGGATCTTCCGGGCGCGGGCCACGGTCAGCTTGTCCTCTTCGGACAGTTCGTCCATCCCGAGGATGGCGATGATGTCCTGCAGCGACTTGTAGCGCTGGAGCACGCCCTGCACGTCACGGGCGACGTTGTAGTGCTCTTCGCCCACGACGGCCGGATCGAGGATCCGCGACGTGGAGTCGAGCGGGTCCACGGCCGGGTAGATGCCCAGCTCCGAGATCGCGCGCGACAACACCGTGGTGGCGTCGAGGTGGGCGAAGGAGGTGGCGGGTGCCGGGTCGGTCAGGTCGTCGGCGGGCACGTAGATCGCCTGCACCGAGGTGATCGAGCCGCGGCTGGTCGAGGTGATCCGCTCCTGCAACTGGCCCATGTCGGTGGCGAGTGTCGGCTGGTAGCCCACGGCCGAGGGGATCCGGCCGAGAAGCGCCGACACCTCGGAACCCGCCTGCGTGAAGCGGAAGATGTTGTCCACGAAGAACAGCACGTCGGTGCCGGACTGGTCACGGAACTGCTCGGCCAGGGTCAGGCCGGACAGCGCCACGCGGGCACGGGCCCCCGGGGGCTCGTTCATCTGGCCATAGACCAGCGCCACCTTGGACTCCTCCAGCTTGTCGATGTTGATGACGCCGGATTCGATGAACTCGTGATAGAGGTCGTTGCCCTCGCGGGTCCGCTCGCCGACGCCGGCGAACACCGAATAGCCCGAATGCACCTTGGCGATGTTGTTGATCAGCTCCTGGATGAGAACCGTCTTGCCCACGCCGGCGCCGCCGAACAGGCCGATCTTGCCGCCCTTGGAATAGGGGGCCAGCAGGTCGATCACCTTGATCCCGGTCACGAGGATCTCGGACTCGGTGGACTGGTCCTGGAACTCGGGCGCTTCCTGGTGGATGGCGCGGCGCTCTTCGGTCTGGACCGGGCCCTTCTCGTCGATGGGCTCGCCCACGACGTTCATGATCCGGCCGAGCGTGGCGTCGCCCACGGGCATGGTGATCGGCCCGCCGGTGTCGGAAACTTCCTGGCCGCGCACCAGGCCCTCGGTCGCATCCATGGCGATCGTGCGCACGGTGCCTTCGCCCAGGTGCTGCGCCACTTCAAGGACCAGCCGCTTGCCGTTGTTGTCGGTTTCCAGGGCGTTGAGGATTTCGGGCAGGTGCTCATCGAACTGAACGTCGACGACGGCACCGATGACCTGCGTCACTTTGCCTTTCGCATTAGCCATTGTTGGTTCTCCGTAGGGTCTAGAGCGCCTCGGCGCCCGAAATGATTTCGATCAGCTCGTTGGTGATGACGGCCTGGCGCGAGCGGTTGTACTGGATGGTCAGCTTGTCGATCATCTCGCCCGCGTTGCGGGTGGCGTTGTCCATCGCGCTCATCCGCGCGCCCTGTTCCGAGGCGCCGTTCTCCAGCAGGGCGGCGAAGATCTGGGTGGCCACGCCCTTGGGCAGCAGCTCGGCCAGAATCTCTTCCTCGCCCGGTTCGTAATCGTAGAGCGTCGTGGCGCCATCACCGTCGTCCGGCGCGTCGAAATCGGCCGGGATGATCTGTTGCGCGGTGGGCACCTGGCTCACCACGTTCTCGAAGCGCGAGAAGAAGATCGTCGCCACGTCGAACTCGCCTGCGTCAAACCGGTCGAGGATGCCCTTCGCGACGCCCTGCGCGTCGGCATAGCCCACGCGCTTGACATCGGACAGGTCCACATGGCCCACGAAGGCGTCGGCCCACTCGCGCTTGAGCGCATCGCGGCCCTTCTTGCCGACGGTCAGGATCTTGATGGTCTTGCCCTTGCCGCGCAGCTCCTCCGCCTTCTGGCGAGCCAGCTTGGCGATGTTGGAGTTGAAGCCGCCGCACAGCCCGCGCTCGGCGGTCAGCACCACCAGCAGGTGGGTCTGATCGCTGCCGGTGCCGGCCAGCAGGCGCGGCGCGCTGTCGCTGTCGCCCACGCTGGCCGCCAGCTGCCCCATGACGGCGTTGAAACGCTCGGCATAGGGGCGCGACTGCTCTGCCGCATCCTGCGCGCGGCGGAGCTTGGCCGCCGCGACCATCTGCATGGCCTTGGTGATCTTGCGGGTCGACTTGACCGACTCGATCCGGTTCTTGAGGTCCTTAAGACTTGGCATGTCGCCGTTCCCTTGTCCCGGAAATCAGATCAGGTGAAGTCCTTGGCATATGCGTCCAGGGCTGCCTTGATCTTCTCTTCGGCCTCGCCGGCGATCTTCGGGTCTTCGTTGGTGATGTAGTCCAGCACGTCCTTGTGCTTGCCGCGCAGGTGCTTCAGCAGCCCCTGCTCGAAGCGGCCCACATCCTTCACCGGCAGCTTGTCGAGATAGCCATGGGTGCCGGCATAGATCACGCAGACGATCTCGGCGTTGGTCAGCGGCGAGTATTGCGGCTGCTTCATCAGCTCGGTCAGGCGCGCGCCGCGGTTCAGCAGGCGCTGGGTGGCCGCGTCGAGGTCGGAGCCGAACTGGGCGAAGGCCGCCATCTCGCGATACTGCGCCAGCTCCAGCTTCACCGGGCCGGCCACGGACTTCATCGACTTGGTCTGAGCCGAAGAGCCCACGCGCGACACCGACAGACCGGTGTTCACGGCCGGGCGGACGCCCTGGTAGAACAGTTCGGTCTCGAGGAAGATCTGGCCGTCGGTGATCGAGATCACGTTGGTCGGAATGAAGGCCGACACGTCGCCGCCCTGGGTCTCGATGATCGGCAGCGCGGTCAGCGAACCTGCGCCATGATCCTCGTTCATCTTTGCAGACCGCTCCAGCAGGCGGGAGTGCAGGTAGAACACGTCGCCCGGGTAGGCTTCGCGGCCGGGCGGGCGGCGCAGCAGAAGCGACATCTGGCGGTAGGCGACCGCCTGCTTGGACAGGTCATCGTAGACGCAGAGCGCGTGGCGCCCGTTGTCGCGGTAGAACTCGGCCATTGCGGTGGCGGCGTAGGGCGCCAGATACTGCATCGGCGCGGGCTCGGAGGCGGTGGCGGCCACGACGATGGAGTATTCCATCGCGCCGTTTTCCTCCAGCTTCTTCACCAGCTGCGCTACGGTGGAGCGCTTCTGGCCCACGGCGACGTAGACGCAGTAGAGCTTCTTGTACTCATCGTCGCCGGCGGCGTCGTTGTAGCTCTTCTGGTTCAGCATCGTGTCCAGGGCAACGGCGGTCTTGCCGGTCTGGCGGTCGCCGATGATCAGTTCGCGCTGGCCGCGGCCGATCGGGATCATGGCGTCGATGGCCTTCAGGCCGGTGGCCATGGGCTCGTGGACCGACTTGCGCGGGATGATGCCGGGGGCCTTCACGTCGGCCACGCGGCGCTCGGTGGCCTCGATCGGGCCCTTGCCGTCCAGCGGGTTGCCCAGAGCGTCCACCACACGGCCCAGCAGCGCGTCGCCCACCGGCACGTCCACGATGGACTTGGTGCGCTTCACGGTGTCGCCCTCGGCGATCTCGCGGTCGGAGCCGAAGATCACGATGCCGACGTTGTCGGCTTCGAGGTTGAGTGCCATCCCCCGGATGCCGCCCGCGAATTCCACCATCTCGCCGGCCTGGATGTTGTCAAGGCCGTGGACACGGGCAATGCCGTCGCCGACAGAGAGCACGCGACCCACCTCGGCGACTTCGGCCTCCTGGCCAAAGTTCTTGATCTGCTCCTTTAGGATCGCAGAAATCTCGGCTGCTTGGATACCCATTTATCCGACCTCTTTCATTGCATTCTGGAGGGAATTGAGGCGCGAGCGGATCGAAGTGTCGATCATCTTCGAGCCCACCTTTACGACAAGACCGCCGATGAGGCTTTCATCGACGGTCGCATGTATCTTGATGTCCTTGCCGATCCGCTCTTTCAGCGTCTTGGCCAGCTTGTCGGACTGCGCCTGGGTCAGGACCTTGGCGCTGGTGACCTCGGCCGTCACCTCGCCCTTGTGCTCGGCGATGCGCTCGCGCAGCTGGGCCACAAGCTGCGGCAGCACGAACAGGCGACGCTTCTCGGCCATCAGGCCCAGCGCGTTGCGCGTCACGTCCAGCAGGCCCATCTTGGCCGCCACGGCCATCATCGCGCGGCCCTGCGCCTCGCGCGAATAGATCGGAGAGGCGATAAGGTCACGCAGGTCGGCACTGTCCTCCAGCGCGCCCGCCAGCGCTTCCGTGTCGGACTCGAGATCCTTCAGCTTCTTGCTGTCCAGGGCAATCTCGAAGATGGCGGTGGCATAGCGCGCGGCGATGCCGGATGAAATCGAAGCTGGTTCGGACACGTCCACCCTTCCGATGTCTGGCCCCGGTTCCGGTCGCACGAAACGACGCCCGGGGACGTTGAGGCGCCCGGACGGGCGCTGAGCAGCAAAATCGGCGTGGGTGTAGCAGAGGCTTTCACGGCGGGCAACAACCTATCCCCCCTTTGCGAGACGGCCGAAAATCAACGTTCAAAAGGGTTTGTGGCAGGTGCGACGGAATGCGCTCGGGCAACGGCGCGAAAACGGGCGAACTGCCTGCCGCGCGGGCGATTCCCGGACGCTTCGCCCGCCGAGCGCGTCGCGGCGCCGCCAACCGGCACATCGCCTCATCCCTGCTCGGCCATCGAGTGCCACCAGATGCGCGCCTCCCGGCACAGCCCGTCCGCACCGAACTCCGCCGAAAGCACGCCGTCCAAGGTCAGCCGCGGCAGCGGATCGCCCGGTTTCCGGTCCGGCAAACCGGTTCCCGTGGAGCGCGCCCAGATATCGAACAGCTCCTCCGAGGCGACCCGGTAGCCGACCCGCCAATGCGCGATCCCGCCCCGGTCGTGCCGGGACAGGACCCGGAATTCCAGCGAGATGTCGCACTGCAGCTCAATCCGCGCCCAGTAGGCCGCCAGTTCCCCGGGGCCGGTCTGCACCTGGAATGGCGTGTTCCAATACCGCCCGTCCGGTGCGAAAAGCGCGGCGAACCCCGCCTTGTCCTGCCCTTCCCAGACCCGCTTGTAAGCGGCCATGAACGTGTCGATGCCCATTGCCACGCCCCTTCTTCCCGCGTTTCACGCTAACGGGAAGATGCGAGCCGGCACAAGTCCGCATGCAGGGCCGGAACAAAAGCGCCGTAGACCGTAGATAATTCACGATCCGGAAACAATGGTGAGGCATCGAGCGCCGCGCAGTATTTTCCACTTGCTCCGGCGCGCAGGTTGGCATCATTTTTATTTAATGTTTTCGCTTGGGTGGATGGTTTCATGTTGGGATTTGCCGGTCTTCTGCTGCTCGGTCTCGCGCTGGGGGCGTTTGCTTTCGATTTCGGTGAAGACGAAGACATCGAGGATACCGGCAACGGCGACGATACCCCTCGCCCCGATCCCGACGACCGCCCGGATGACGGCGAGCAGGATCTCGGCGCAAGCTTCGCGCAGCGCGCGGATGGCACGGTCGAGCTGGAGCTGGGCGCGGACGAGCGCGGCTCTCTGGCGGTGTTCGTCTACACCGACACGGAAGACAACGAACAGGACTTCGTCGAGACATACGAGGCGCGTTTCTACCTCGTGCCCGAGGGCGTGACCTTGCCGCAGAACACCTGGGAGACGCGCGGCATCGTGCCGGGGGCCGAGACGGACACCGGCCCGGGCGATTACGAGATCGAGGACCTGGAGACGGCATTCGGGCTCGAACTTCTGGGGCGCGTCGACTTGGGCGTCGAGAATGCGGGCGTCGATACCCTGCTGCAGGGCGGCCTGCGCGAGGATCTGCCACCGATCGAGGCCAACGCGCCGGTGCCCGCCTATTACGTCGAAGCCACGACCGACAGCGACGAGCTGGTCACTTTTTACGGCGAAAGCGTTCGGGAAACCTTCAACGGCGCCACATTGACCCAGGTGCGCGAGGACGCCATCGGGACGATGGGGGCGGACTGGTTCCAGGTGCCCGCGGACGCCCCCGAAGACCTGATCGTGAACGGCCGTGGCGGCAACGACGCGCTGGTGGCCGAGGCCCGCGGCACGGAACTGAACGGAAATGCGGGCGACGACGTGATTGCGGGTCTTGGCGAGGACATGATGCTGCGAGGCGGCGCGGGCGATGACGACCTGCGCGCCTATGGCGAGTCCATGCGCGCGACTGGCGGGGAAGGCGACGACGACATCTCCATGGCGGGAAGCGGCGAGGGCCTTGGCGGCGCCGGAAACGACCAGATGATCGGGTTCACGGAAACGAGCGAGGTGTCCGACACCAGGCCTGGCGTTTCGCTGGAAGGCACGGTCTCCGCCACGGGTCCGATGGTGCTGCGCGGCGAAGAGGGCGACGACGGCATCACCATCAGCGGCCCGGACGGGACAGCCTTCGGCGGCCCGGGCGACGACAGCCTCGCGGCGTCGTCCGGCGCCACGGTCCATGGCGGCGGCGGTGCCGACACGCTCGACCTGGACAGCGGCACGACAGGCTTCGGCGGGCCGGGCGACGACACGTTCATCGTCTGGAACCAGTTCCGGGACGAGGACGGCCCGGCGGTCGCCACCGGCGGTGCCGGGGCCGACACTTTCGATGCGCGGGTCTGGAACCCGTTCGGAGATGCCGAGGAGATCTACCTGGAGATCCTCGATTTCGACCCGGCGGAGGACACGCTCCAGGTGGGCGTGTTCCAGACCGAGGGCGTCACCGTCGAGGACATCCGCTTGGTCGAGGCCGCCGATGGCAGCGGCACGGATGTCGGGGTGCTTTTCCGCAACGATGCGGGTCTTCCGCCCGCAACGGCGGTGATCCGCCTGGACGGGGTGGCGGGCCTGCCCGCCGACCGGGTCGTGATCGTCTGACGCGCGGGCGGTCTATACCGGCTTGGCCGCCTGCCCGGGCTTGGGTTGCAACACCTCCAGCGGGTTCAGGATACGGGCCGTATCCTCGACCCCGCGGCGCGAGGGCGGGTGCCGCTTGGACGCCAGCACCATCATCACCCCGCCCGCCATTACCGGCATGCTTCGGCCCGTCCGCTCCCAGAAGGCGGCTGTCTTCATCCAGAAACGCCTCGTGGAGGGGGGCTGGAACAGGACCGCGGCATGGGCCTCGGGCACGAAGTCGAACTGCTTGAGCTGCGCCTCCAGCTGGCTCAGCGTGTAAGGTCGGCCGAAGCCGAAGGGCGTGGCATCGGACCGGGCCCAAAGGCCGGAGCGGTTGGGCACGATGAACATCGCCCGCCCGCCGGGGCCCAGGACGCGGTAGGCCTCTTCCAGCACGGCGCCGGGACGCTCGGAGGTCTCGAGCCCGTGCATGACCACCAGCCGGTCCACATGCCCCGTTTCCAGCGGCCAGAAGGTCTCTTCGCACAGCACCGAGACATTGGGCATTCCGGCGGGCCAGGGCATTACGCCCTGCGGACCGGGCATCAGGGCCACCACGCGGCGCGCATCCGCAAGATACGGGCGCAGGACAGGCACGGCAAAGCCGAATCCCGCCACGCTCTGGCCCTTGGCCTCGGGCCAGTGCCGCAACAGCTCGTCGCGCACGGCCTTCTGCGCCGCGCGCCCCAGCGTGCTGCGATAGTAGAAGTTTCTCAGGTCCTGCACGTCCAGATGCATTGCGGCCCACCGGTCAAATCGGCCAAGCTGGGGACAGGATAGCAACGAAAAGGCGAAACACCATGCCCCTGGAGATCGTGACCGTTCCCTGCCTCGCGGACAACTACGCCTTTCTGGCCCATGACCCCGAGAGCGGCGAGACGGCGGTGGTGGATGTGCCGGAGGCCGACCCGATCCTGAAAGCGCTGGCGGAACGGGGCTGGACGGCGGACAAAGTGCTGCTGACCCACCACCATGCGGACCATGTACAGGGGCTGCACGACCTGCTGGAGGCGCACCCCGCCCGTGTGATCGGCGCCCGTGCCGATAACCACCGCCTGCCCTCCCTCTCCGAACAGGTCGCCGACGGCGATACCGTCACCATCGGAGGGGAAGCCGGCGTGGTGATCGAGGTGCCCGGCCATACCGTGGGCCACATCGCCTTTCATTTCCCGCGCAGCCATGTGGCCTTCACCGCGGACAGCCTGATGGCGCTGGGCTGCGGCAGGGTGTTCGAGGGAACGATGGACCAGATGTGGGACAGCCTGTCCAAGCTCGCCGCCCTGCCCCCGGAAACGCTGATCTGCTCGGGCCACGAATACACCCTGGCCAACGGAAAGTTCGCGCTCACCGTTGAACCGGGAAACGACGCGCTTATCTCTCGTGTCGGGGAGACGGAGAAGGCTCGCGCGCAGAACAGGCCGACCGTTCCCTCCAGGCTGTCCCTGGAGCTTGCCACAAATCCCTTCCTGCGCTCCTCCAGCGCCGAGATCCGGCAGAGGCTGGACATGACCGACGCATCCGATGCACAGGTCTTTGCGGAGATCCGGCGACGGAAGGACAATTTCTGACCCATGCGCGGCGCTTGCGCATCCATCGCGTGAATTGTGGCGGGTTCTCAAAAGAAAAAACTTGAAGCGCGCCGACGATAGACCAAACTTCAACATGAAGACCCCACGGTTGGACGGGGTTCCTCTCCCCGCCCGACCCAGACCGGAGGAGCACGCTCGTGCCTTCATTCTCGACGACGCTGGAACAGGCAATCCACTCGGCCCTGGCCCTCGCGAACTCTCGCTCGCACGAATTCGCCACGCTGGAGCATCTCCTGCTGGCCCTCGTGGACGAGCCGGACGCCGCGAAGGTTCTCAAGGCCTGCAACGTCGATACCGAGGAACTTCGCACCACCCTGGTGGAGTTCATCGACGACGACCTCTCTAACCTCGTGACGGATATCGAGGGATCGGAGGCGGTGCCCACCGCCGCCTTCCAGCGCGTGATCCAGCGCGCCGCGATCCATGTCCAGAGTTCCGGCCGCACCGAGGTGACGGGCGCGAATGTCCTCGTGGCCATCTTCGCCGAGCGCGAAAGCAACGCCGCCTACTTCCTGCAGGAACAGGACATGACCAGGTATGACGCGGTGAACTTCATCGCGCATGGCGTGGCCAAGAATCCTGCCTTCGGCGAAAGCCGGCCGATCTCCGGCGCCACCGATATCGAGGAAGAGGCGCAAACCGGTTCCTCGGACACGCAGGCCGACAACAAGGAAAGCGCGCTGGGCAAGTATTGCGTGGACCTGAACGAGAAATCGCGTCGCGGCGATGTCGATCCGCTGATCGGGCGCGACTCCGAGGTGGAGCGCTGCATCCAGGTGCTGTGCCGCCGCCGCAAGAACAACCCGCTGCTGGTGGGCGATCCCGGCGTGGGCAAGACCGCCATCGCCGAGGGTCTGGCGCGCAAGATCATCAAGGGCGAGGTGCCCGAGGTCCTGGCCAATACCACAATCTATTCGCTCGACATGGGTGCGCTGCTGGCGGGAACCCGCTATCGTGGCGATTTCGAGGAACGGCTCAAGGCCGTCGTGCAGGAGCTGGAAGATCACCCCGACGCGGTGCTCTTCATCGACGAGATCCATACGGTGATCGGCGCGGGCGCGACGTCGGGCGGGGCGATGGACGCCTCCAACCTGCTCAAGCCGGCGCTTCAGGGCGGCAAGCTGCGCACCATGGGTTCCACCACCTACAAGGAGTTCCGCCAGCATTTCGAGAAGGACCGCGCGCTCTCGCGGCGGTTCCAGAAGATCGACGTGACGGAGCCCTCGGTCGAGGACACGGTGAAGATCCTCAAGGGCCTCAAGCCCTATTTCGAGGAGCATCACGCCGTGAAATACACCGCCGACGCGATCAAGACCGCGGTGGAGCTTTCGGCGCGCTACATCACCGACCGCAAGCTGCCCGACAAGGCGATCGACGTGATCGACGAGGCCGGCGCGGCCCAGCACCTGCTGGCCGAATCGAAACGCCGCAAGACGATCAGCCCGCGCGAGATCGAGGCCGTGGTGGCCAAGATCGCCCGCATCCCGCCCAAGAACGTCTCCAAGGACGATGCCGAGGTGCTCAAGGACCTGGAAGGCACGCTCAAGCGGGTGGTGTTCGGCCAGGATGCCGCCATCGTGGCGCTGTCCTCGGCGATCAAGCTGGCCCGGGCGGGCCTGCGCGAACCTGAAAAGCCGATCGGCAACTACCTCTTCGCGGGCCCCACCGGCGTGGGCAAGACCGAGGTCGCCAAGCAGCTTGCCGATACGCTGGGCGTGGAACTGCTGCGCTTCGACATGTCCGAATACATGGAGAAGCACGCGGTCTCGCGGCTGATCGGCGCGCCTCCGGGCTATGTGGGCTTCGACCAGGGCGGCCTGCTCACCGACGGGGTGGACCAGCATCCGCATTGCGTGCTGCTGCTCGACGAGATCGAGAAGGCGCATCCGGACGTGTTCAACATCCTGCTTCAGGTGATGGACCACGGCACGCTGACCGATCACAACGGCCGCAAGGTGGATTTCCGCAACGTGATCCTGATCATGACGTCGAATGCCGGGGCCGCTGACATGGCCAAGGCCGCGATCGGTTTCGGCCGCGACCGGCGCGAGGGCGAGGATACCGCCGCGATCGAACGGACCTTCACGCCGGAATTCCGCAACCGCCTGGACGCGGTGATTTCCTTCGCCCCGCTGGGCAAGGAGATCATTCTCCAGGTGGTCGAGAAGTTCGTCCTCCAGCTGGAAGCGCAGCTGATGGACCGCAACGTTTCCATCGAGCTGACCAAGCCGGCGGCCGAGTGGCTGGCGGACAAGGGCTATGACGAAAAGATGGGCGCACGCCCGCTGGGCCGCGTGATCCAGGAGCACATCAAGAAGCCTCTGGCCGAGGAACTGCTTTTCGGCAAGCTGGCCAAGGGCGGGCTGGTGCGCGTGGGTCTCAAGAACGGCGAACTGGATCTCCAGATCGAAAGCGGGCCGAACCCGCGCCTGTCGGGAAACAAGCCGCCGCTGCTCACCGCGGAATGAGGGAGCTTGCGCTTGCTTTGACACTGCTCGCCCCCGTGGCCTTTCCGGCCACGGGGGCGCCTGCCCTGGGGCTGCCCATCGATTGCCCCGCGGAGATGGGCTGCTTCATCCAGCAATATGTGGATCACGATCCGGGCCCGGGCGCGCGTGATTTCACCTGCGAAGGGCTGACCTACGACACCCACAAGGGCACGGATTTCGGGCTGCCCTCGCTCGCGGCGATGACCGAAGGCGTGCCGGTGATCGCCTCCGCACCGGGCGTGGTGCGCGGTGTGCGCGACGGGATGCCGGATATCGTCTACACTCCCGAACGCGCCGCCGGGATGGACGGCCGCGATTGCGGCAACGGCGTCGCCATTCGGCATGAGGGCGGGTGGGAAACCCAGTATTGCCACCTGCGCGAGGGCTCGGTGATGGTGGTGCCCGGCCAGCCTGTGCAACGCGGGCAGCAACTCGGCCTCGTCGGCCTCAGCGGGCGCACCGAGTTTCCCCATGTCCACATCTCACTGCGCGATCCCGAAGGCGCCACGGTGGACCCCTTCGACCCGGACGGGCAGATCACCTGCGGAGCGCCCTCCACCGAAACGCTCTGGATCGATCCGCCGCCCTACGTGCCCGGCGCGGTGCTGGCCGTGGGCTTCGCCACCGGCGTGCCCGATTACGACGAGGTGAAGGCCGGCACCGCCGAGAGCCGGGTCACCCGCACGTCGCCCGCACTGGTGCTGTTCGGCTATGCGTTCGGCGGCCGGCAGGGTGACGTGATGGCGCTGCGGATCGACGGCCCCGACGGCACCTTGATCGAGCATGCGGCGCTGCTGGAACGCGACCAGGCGCAGTTCTTCCGCGCGGCGGGCAAGCGCAGCGCGCCCGGCGGCTGGGCCCCGGGCGATTACAGCGGCACGGTGGAATTGCGGCGGGATGGCGAGACGATCAGCCGGCGGGAAACGGGATTCAGCCTGCCCTGACCTTGTCGGCCCGGGGAGGCGGTGTCGCGCCCCTGGCCCCCAGCTTCAGCGCCGCGTCGCGCCCGCCATGCCGCGCGATCAGCGCCGCCTGGTCGTCGAAGGCCTGCGCATCGGTTGCCTCCGGGTCGATGAACGCGCGCAGGGCGGCCTCCATCTCTGCAAGCCGCGCGGCATGGGACGGATCGACGGCCAGGTTCGTCGTCTCCTCCGGGTCGGTCTCCAGGTCGAACAGTTCGGGCGGGAAGCCGATATAGTGGTGATACTTCCAGCGGCCCTTCCGCAGCATGAACGCCCCTGAAACGGCGCCCGCCGCATGATACTCGCTGAACACCGGCCGGTCCGGCTGCGCCGGGGCCTGCGCGATCTCGTCGAGCGGGCGCAGCCCCTCTGCCGCGCCGTCCAGCCGGGCGCCGAATTGCGCCGGGATCGTGACAGACAGGTCCAGCAAGCTCACCGGGGTCTCGCAGACGCCCACCGGCACGCCCAGCCCGGCCATGATCAGCGGCACATCCACGCTTTCGCGGTAGAGGTTGGACTTGCCCCAAAGCCCCCGCGCGCCCGCGTTGTCCCCATGATCCGAGGTATAGACGACGGTGGTGCGCCCTGTCAGCCCCGCCTCCTCCAGAGCGCCCAGGATCCGGCCGACATTGTGATCCAGCCAGCTGCACAGCCCGAAATAGGCGGCCAGCGCCCGGCGCCGTTCCGCCGCGTCCTGGAATTTCGCCTCGCTGTCCATATGCGCATTCTGCCGCTCGACCCAAGGGTGACGGCGATGGCCGTCCCTCGGGTGCAGCTTTGGCTCGGGCAGCTCGTCCTCCGGGTAGAGATCATAGAACTCCTGCGGGCAGACCAGCGGGAAATGCGGCGCCACCAGCCCCACATACAGACACCAGGGCCGGTCATCGCCGGCATGTTCGCGCAGCCAGTCCGCCGTGCGGTCGGTCACGGCGCGATCATACTCGGTATAGCTGCTTTCGCCCGGGCCGATCCACTCTCCCAGCATCCGGCCATCGGGGATCAACCGCTCTTCCTCGCGCCGGATCGAGGCCCAGACCATGCCGACGCCGCCCGCCACCATCATCGGGATATGCTCCACGTCGAACCCGGCCGGGTCCTCGGGGGCGCGGTAATGCAGCTTGCCGACGCTTTCCACCGGCACGCCCACCGCCTGCAACGCGTGGCCCCAGCCCGGGATCGAGCCGTCATACGGCATGGCGTTGTCCCACAGCCGCGTCTGGTGAACATAACGCCCGGTGGCAAAGCTCGCCCGCGCCGGCACGCAGATGGGCGAGGGCGTCACGGCGTTGGCAAAGCGGGTGCCGCGAGCGGCCAGCCCATCCAGATGGGGCGTCCGCACCACCGGATGCCCGGCGCAGCCCAGCGCCCGGGCCTGGTGTTCGTCTGACATGATGACAAGGAAATTCTGCCGGGTCATGGGTGCTCCAATATCTGGGCCAGGGCCTCGGGGGCCTCGATCATCGCGTCGTGAAGCGCGTCGATCTGGTGACATGTCCAGCCGGGCGCGTCCAGATACCTGTCGTAGAACTGGCGGAACGGCGACGGGTCATGCCGGGTGCAGAGAATGAAATCGCGCCGCCCGACCTCCGCCTCCCGCCCTGTCAGCGTGACGCCCCTGCCGAAGCAGCTGCCGGGCTGCGGTGTCGTGCGGGACCTGATCCACTCGGTTCGCTCGGCCGAGACCCAGCGCTCGAACCCGCTGGGATCGCTATGGCCGTCCGGACGGCGGGCCGCGGCGATCTCGGCCGCGCGCGACGAGATCGACATGGCGGTGGGCGGCTGGCCGCTTTCCACCGGCACGAAGGCATCCAGATAGACCAGCCGGGCGATCCGCTCCGGCAGGCGCGAGGCGACTCCGGTGACGATCGTGCCGCCATAGGAATGGCCCACCAGAGTCACCTCGTGCAGGTCGTGCCATTCGATCAGGCGGACCACGTCCTCCACATGGGTGTCGGGCCCCTCGACGCAGTCGATCAGGTGGGCCCGCTCGGCCAGGCCGGTCAGCGTGGGGGCGTGGGTGCTGTGGCCACGCGCCTCCAGCACCCGCTGCAGATCTGCCCAGCACCAGCCCCCGTGCCATCCGCCGTGAACCAGGACAAAACAGCTCATCGTCATGCCTCCGTCCGGGCAGCGCCGCCCGCCAGGTATTGCCGACCGATCAGCAGCGCGAAGGCGATCAGCCCCGCGACCTGCACGGCCGGGCTCGCGTTCACCAGGGCCGGGCACGCCATCAGCCGCAGCGCGACCTCCCAGGGCGCGAGGCGCCGCATGTCGAACCGCGCGAGCGCCGAGGCCAGCAGGTAAAGCGCCAGGACGATCCGCGCGATCAGCCACAGCAGCGCGGGCACATCCACCTGCCCGTCATGGCCGGGCAGGTGGACCGAGCCGCCGGCGACCGTGTCGGGGTTCAGCACCGCCGCCTCGATCAGCAGCAGTTCGGGGTAGAAGGCGAAGAGGAAGGGCACGATGAACATCATGGCCCCCACCCTGACCGAGGCGAAGCCCGTCACCATCGGGTCGGATTTCGAGATCGAGGCCGCCGCGAAGGCCGCGATCACCACGGGCGGGGTGATCGACGAGGCAACCGCGAAGTAGAAGATGAACAGGTGCGCGGTGAAGGTGGCGATGCCCAGCCCGGCCAGCACCGGCCCCATCAGCAGCGCCACGTTGATATAGGCGCGCACCGTGTGCATCCCCATCCCCAGCAGCACCGCCAGCAGCACCGCCAGCAGTATCTTCAGCAGCAACGCGGCCAGCAGCAACAGGGGCGACCCGGCCGCGCCGATCTCCAGCGTGCGGAGCCAGGACAGCACGTCCAGGGCCACGTAGCCCGACAGCCCGGTGAAATTCAGGCAGAAATCGATGATCGAGACCGCCAGGAACATCAGGTAGAGGGTGGAAATCATCACCCCGGCCTGTGCCAGCGCGTCCAACAGCCGGCCAGGATGCGCGCGCATGTCGCCATCGGTGAAGATCAGCGCGCCCAGCAGGATCACCGCCCACCAGCCCGCGCTGCCCGCGTCGCCGGCCGAGTTCTGGATCAGTTGCAGCAGCCAGGGCAGCCCGGTCGCCGTGCAGCGGCCGCCCTCGATCACCCGCTCTACCCCGAACAGCAGGCCAAGCGGGCCGCAGCCCACCGCCTCTTTCGGGGTCAGCAACAGCACCAGGATCAAAAGGATCGGCGCCAGGATCATGAACAGGTTCAGCCAGTCCCGGCGCGAGAGATACATCTCCTCGGTGACGCGGCCGATGGGCTCGATCCCCTGCTTGCGGGCCTGGAACACGACGGCAAGGAAGAGGCAGCCGAAATAGGCCAGCGCCGGCAGCAGCGCGGCCACGATCACCTCGCTGTAGGGCACCATCGTGAGCGAGGCCAGCACGAAGGCCGCCACCCCCATCACCGGCGGCACTATGGAACCGCCCGACGAGGCCGCGGCCTCCACCCCGCCCGCGAAGGACGGCGTGAAGCCGCGCTTGAGCATCATCGGGATGGTCAGCACCCCGGTGGACATGACGTTCACCACCGGCCCGCCCGAGATCGTGCCGAACAGCGAGGAGGACACGATCGCCGCATGCGCCGGGCCGCCGCGCAGGTTGCGCGTCCACAGGAAGGCCACCTTTATCAGCGACCTGCCCCCCGCCGAGGCCCCGAACAGCGCGCCGAGGATCAGGTAGGGAAAGACCGTGTTCAGCAGGATGTCCATGAACCGGCCCAGCAACCCTTGCGAGTTGTTCACGAGGATGTCCTGCACGTTGGGCCGCCCGTCGAGCAACTGGCGCGGCTCGCCCCCCAGCTTGGTGACGAGATAGCGGTTGATGTCGTCGGCGCCCCAGACATACCAGACCAGCACCGTGGCGATTGTGTAGGCGGCGATGGCGATCGCCACCAGAACCAGCGGCAACCCCCAGACCTTGATGTTGTAGCCCAGGAACGCGATCATCGCCGCCCCCATCACCGCGAAGATCCAAACGCCCAGCGTGTTGATGCATTGCGGGTCCTCGACCGAGTCGGGGATCGGCAGGCCGTAGAGCTCGGCGAATTCGCGTTCCTCGGCCAGGCTGCGGGCGATCAGCTCGGCCCGCTCGCCGGTGATCTGGTCGATCAGGCAGATCGAGGAAATCTCGACCGTGTAGGCCAGCGACACGGCAAGCGCCGTGACCACCAGCGCCACGTCCATCGCCAGCGCCAGGCCCCGGCGTGCCCGCCCCGCCCCGGCGGCGTCGCGCCGGAAGGAATGGGTCAGCGCCACCACCAGCATCATCAGGATGAAGACCAGCGGATAGAGATACTGGTAGGAGAACTTGCGGATCACGAAATCGGGCGAGCCGGCAAGGTCACGCGCCCAGGCGTCGAGCCCGGGAATGGCGGGGATGTTGTTCACCATCCCCACCGCCACCAGCAAGAGGCCGAGCGTCAGCGCGATCCGCCGCGCACGGTCAGGCTTGTCCAGCGCTTCGAGAGACATGTCGCATGATCCTGCCAAGGGTCGGACAGGACGGTGCCCCGCCCTGCCCCGTCAGCGCGCGCGGCTCAGGGCTTGGCGCAGTCGGGAACGGTATAGCCGGCATCCTCCCACGCCTGCACGGCGCCCGGGTGATACTTGACCGGGTTCGGCCCGCAGAAACTGGACAGCCGCGCCTCCAGCACGCCTAGCCCCATGTTCGGCACGAAGGGCGCCTTGGCTTTCAGCCGATCCATGGAGGCGATGTAGGCGGCGGTGAGCGCGCGGGCGAGCTCGTCCGGCATGTCCTTGTGGACGATCTCGGCGGTCATGATGTTGACCCCGCGCCAGACACCGTTCTCCGAGAGCAGGGTGACGTTCTCGCCATAGCCCAGCTCGGCCCGGTCGATCGTGACCGGCGCATTCCCGGGAGAGACCGGCCAGCGCTGGAACTGCTCGCTGTCGAACACGTCCCTGGGAACGGAGTAGATCGTGACAGCCCCCGACGTCACCGCCGAGGTGATCCGCGAGGAGGGATGCGATTCGGGCAGCACCATCAACTCGGCCGATCCGTCCGCGATGGTCTTGTCGGACTGGCCCCAGTTGACCTGGATGCCGCGGTAATCGTCGCCCTCCGTCACGCCGCCCACCAGTTGCAGCATCTGCCGCGCGCCCACCAGCGCGCCGCCGCGCGGCGGCCCGTTGTAGATCGTGCGACCCTTCAGATCGTCCCAGCCCTTCACGCCCGCGCTGTCGAAGGCGAAGGCGGTATAGGCGCCCGGGTTGTAGGGGTAGAGCGCGCGCAGGTTACCGGCCAGTTCCGCGCCCGTCTCGCCCAGGTTGGAGAACGGCCCGCGCCCCTTGGACAGCAGGAACCCCACCACCAGCGGCGCGGTGCTGACATCGGTCTTGCCCTGCGCGACGTTGAGCACCGAATTCGTCAGCGTCTGGCCCGCCTGCATCTGGAAATCCGCGATGCCGTTCGCGGCGGCGACCTCGGCCAGGTGGCTCATCGAGATGAAGGGCGGCCCGCCGGGCGAGGTGGTCTCGACCGAGAGATTCACCTGCGCGCTGGCCGCCGACGCCAGCAGGGATGCAGCCAAAGCCACCCCTGCCAAGGAAACGAATCCGGACATGCTGACCTCCCCGCGACTGTCGTTTCAAGCCCTGCGCGTTTGCCGCGCCTGTGCGGGCTTGATAGAGGGTCACAGAGAATCGTTATCGTGACAGTGTTTTTGTTGCATATGCCACGTTAATTGAGGTGACTACCTTGAGCACCCGGCCCTCCCGACAGGATCGCCTGATCTTCAACGTTCCCGTGCGTGGCCTGGCCGCGCGGCTTACCGTCCTGATGCAACGCGAGGTGCTGACGCCGGCCGGCCTGCGGGTCCAGGAATGGCGGGTCTTGTGGTCGCTCGCGCGCGAGGGCGAAACCCATCTGCGGGAGCTGGCGCGCCGCGCCTCGGTGGATGCCTCCCATGTCAGCCGCCTGGCGGGCAAGATGGAGAAGGCGGGGCTGATCGAGCGGCAGATCGACCCGTCGGATGCGCGGCGCCTGCTTTTCGCGATCACCGAGAAGGGCAAGGCGCTCTACGAGGAGGTGCGGCCCCAGGCGATCGAGATGAGCCGCCAGTTCCGCGATCTCTACACCGACGAGGAATTCGATACGCTGATGGACCTGCTGGAACGCGCGATCCATCACGCCGACAGGGTGATGGAAAGCCAGGGCCTCGACGCCGCAACCGATCCGGAGTGACCGCGCCTAGCCTGCGGCCATGCGGCGGATCTCCGCCAGGGGTGGCGCGGCCGGGTCCGCCAGCCGATCGAGAATGTCGAAATGATCGCATCCCGGCGCCCGGTGAACGGTCAGCCGCGACAGCCGGGGCGCCCAGGCGGCCTCCAGCGCGTCGGTCTGGGCCTGGAAGGCGGCCGGCTCGTCCGCGCCGATCAGAAGATGCAGCGGCACGTCGCGCAGCGGCCGGTGCAGCAGGGGCGACAGCTCGGCGATCTCGGCAGGATCGAGGCGCGCCAGGTCGTTGACACAGGAGGCCGCCACCGGCGCGAGGTCGAACACCCCGCTGATCGCCACGACCCCCGCGAGCGTCTGTGCCGCCTGCCGTCCCGCCATTCCCGCCAGCACGGCCGTGGCCAGGTGACCCCCGGCGGAATGGCCCGCCAGCACGATGCGCGCGGGGTCGATCCCGTGGTCCGTCGCGATCCGGCGCAGGTGGGACAGTGCGGCGCCGATCTCGGCCACGATGTCGCGCAGCCGGGCCTCGGGCGTCAGCGTGTATCCCAGCGCCGCATGGGCCCAGCCGGCCTCTGCGAAGGTGCGCGCGGCGAAGCCGGAGCCGGCCTTCGAGCCCTCCTGCCAGAAACCGCCATGGATGAAGGCGAGGCAGGGCGCCGGCCCGCCGCGCCGGGCAGGCAGGCACAGGTCCATCCGCTGTCTCGGCCCCGCCCCATAGGCCAGGTCGCGCAGCACGCGCAGCGACGGGTCGCGATCCAGCGCCGCCGTCTCGGCCTCGTGGCGGGCCAGCACGCCTGCCGCATCCTTTGCGGAGCGCGAGGGCGACAGCTGGAAATCCGGCTCCTCCCGCGAGAGACGGTCGAAGGCCACGCGCGTCATGCCGGGCAGCCGCCATCCTCGGCCATGACTTCGCCGCCCGCGGCCTCGGTCAACTCGTTGCGGAACTCGAACAGCTCGGGGAAGAAGTAATAGGCCGTGGTGGAGGCGAGGTAATCGCGGAAGAAGGTGCCGCCCGTGCCGCGCGCGCGGATGCCGATCTGGCGGCGCACCATGAGGATGTGATTCTGCCGCCACGACTGGAACCGCCGGTCGATTTCGAAGGCGGCCTCGGCCAGGCGGAACAGGTCATGCAGGCGCCAGCGGTCATGGTAGACATCGAGCAGGGAGACCTTGGCCCGGTCGAACACCGCGAAGAACGCCGCGCGCAGGCTGCGCGGATGGTCCCCGATCAGCCCGGGCCAGAGTTTCTCCACCCGGCCGGCATAGTCGTCCCCGGCGACCTCGTGCAGGCCGATCATCACCTCCACCTGCCGGAACTGGCGCGACTGCATGCCCGATGCGCCGGTCAGATTGCCCCGGAATTCCGCGAAATCCGCCGCGCTCATGGTTTCCAGCACGGTCCAGTGCGCCTCGGCCTGCTTGAGGATCTCGCCGATCCGGCCCAGCAGCCACACCGCCTCGGGCAGCCTGTCCTCGTCCAGCGCCGCGACAATCCGCTCCAGTTCGAAGATGACCTGCTTGAACCACAGCTCCAGCACGTGATGGACCGTGACGAACAGGTGTTCCTCCGGGTGGTCCGTGACCGGCCTCAGCGTCGACAGCAACTGGTCGAGCCGCAAGTGATAGACATAGTCGAACTGGGCGCCGCCCTCCTTGGGCGCGAGGCCGGACATGGGACATTCGGACATGGGGCACCTCCTGCCTCCAGATAGCAATTCTGCTGTAATCGCACAACATTGCTGTATATCCGGATGCAATACGCCCCTGTCCCGCCGGCTTTGCGCAAACATTGACAGCCCTCGGCAACCTGTTACCCTCCTCCAGACGAGGAGGATCCCCATGCATCCCGAATTCCCAGTTTTCACGGCGGCTGCGGTTCAGGCGTCGCCGGTGTATCTGGATGCGTCGGCGACGGCGCGGAAGGCGGCGGGTCTCGTCGGGGAGGCGGCGGCGCGGGGGGCGCGGCTGGTGGTGTTTCCGGAGGTGTTCATCCCGGGCTATCCCTACTGGAACTGGATCACCGATCCGGTGACGGGCTCGGCGTGGTTCGAGAAGCTGGTGCGCGCCTCGGTGTTCCTGCCGGGCCCGGAGGTGGAGATCGTGCAGGCCGCGGCGGCGGCGCATGGGGTCCACGTGGTGATCGGGATCAACGAGCGCGGCCCGGTCTCGCCGGGCACGCTCTACAACACGCTGGTCTTCATCGGGCCGGACGGCAGGCTGCTGGGCCGGCACCGCAAGCTGGTGCCGACCTGGGCGGAAAAGCTGACCTGGACGGGGGGCGACGGCGCCTCGCTGCGGGTCTACGACACCGCGATCGGCAAGCTGGGCGGGCTGGCCTGCGGCGAGAACACCAACACGCTGGCGCGCTTCGCGCTGCTGGCACAGGGCGAGATGGTGCATGCGGCCTCCTACATCTCGCTGCCGGTGGCGCCGCCGGATTACGATATGGCCGAGGCGATCCGGCTGCGCGGGCAGTCGCACAGTTTCGAGGGCAAGGTGTTCACCGTGGTCTCGACCTCGACCATCTCGGACGAGATCATCGGCCGCATGGAGGAGATCCGCCCCGACGCCCGCGCCCTGCTGGAGCGCAGATCCTCGGCCTGGTCGGGCATCCTGGGCCCGGACGGGCGCGAGGTGGTGCCCGGGCTGGTCGACGAAGAGGGCATCGTGACCGCCGAGATCGACCTGGGCCGCTGCATCCAGCCGCGCCAGATGCATGACATCACCGGCCATTACAACCGCTTCGACGTCTTCTCGCTGTCGGTGAACCGCCGCCCGCTGGGCCCGGTGGACACCGCAGACGGCCCGCCGGCAGCGTCGCCCGACGGGTTCGAGACGCCGCTGCCCATCGAAGGAGACATGCCATGAGTGCCAAGGATCACCGCGACGATCAGCTCGGCCGCGCCCGTGTCAGGGACAATGCCGCGCTGGAGGCCTATTACGAGGAACTGGCCGGCTACGAGACCGGCGCGCTCTGGACCGTGGCCAACGACATCGAGCCGTGGGAACCCACGCCGAAATCCGCCCCCACGATCTGGCGCTCGCGCGACCTGCGCGCCAAGGTGCTGGAGAGCCTGGACCTGGTGCGCCCGGAGGATGCGGGACGGCGGGTGGTCTACCTGCGCAACCCGATGCGCAAGGATGTCTCGGCCTGCTGCGGCTGGCTGTTCTCGGGCCTGCAGGTGATGCGCCCGGGCGAGGCCGCCCCGGCGCACAACCATGCCGCCTCGGCGCTGCGCTTCATCATGGAGGGCGCGGGGGCCTACACGGTGGTGGACGGGCACCGCCTGACGCTGGGCGCGCGGGATTTCGTGATCACCCCCAACGGCACCTGGCACGAGCACGGGGTGCTGGAGGATGGCGAGACCTCGATGTGGCAGGACGGGCTGGACATCCCGCTGACCAACGCGCTGGAGGCCAATTTCTACGCGGTCCACCCGGATGATTGGCAGAACTCCAACCGGCCCTTCGACGCCAGCCCCGCGACCTGGGGGGCGCCTGGCCTGGCGCCGGTGAAGGAGAGCTGGGGCAATTTCTACTCGCCCCTGATGAAATACACCTGGGACAAGACCTACGAGGGCCTTCGGAACTATGCCCGGGTCACGGACGGCGACAAGTTCGACGGCATCTACATGCGCTACGTCAACCCGCAGACCGGCGGGCATCCGATGGCCACCATGGGCGCCTCGATGCAGATGTTGCGGCCGGCCGAGCACACCAGGGCGCATCGCCATACCGGCAACGTGATCTACCAGGTGGCCAAGGGGCGGGGCTATTCGGTGATCGGCGGCACCCGCTTCGACTGGCAGGAGAAGGACATCTTCTGCGTGCCGCCCTGGGTCTGGCACGAGCACTGCAACCTCGACGAGGGCGAGGATGCCTGCCTGTTCTCGTTCAACGACTTCCCGGTGATGGAGGCGCTGAAATTCTATCGCGAGGAGGCCTTCCCCGAGAACGGCGGCCACCAGGAGGTGACGGCTGCGGCCTGAGGCCGCCGCCCGGGCGCCCACGGGCGCGCACAGGACCGAAAGACAAGGACAAGGGACAAAGATGAAGCTTGTGACCTATCGCCGGCACCCGGCGGATGCCGGGCGCCTCGGCGCCATCGTGGATGACATGGTGATCGACCTGGCCCGGCTGGGCGCGGCGGTGGACGAGCCGCTGCCCGACAGCATGCAGGCCTTCATCGATCTGGGCCCCGAGGCGGTGCGGATCGGCACCGAGCTGCTGGCCGAGCTGAACGGCGACTGGCCGCTGGGCTGCGCCCGGCCGCTGGCCGACGTGACCCTGCTGGCGCCGATCCCGCGCACCCGCAAGAACATCTTCGGCATCGGGCTGAACTATGCCGAGCATATCGCCGAAAGCGCCAAGGCGCTCGACACCTCGGCCGCCATGCCCGACAAGCCGGTGGTGTTCTCCAAGCCGCCCACCGCCATCGTCGGGCCGAACGACCCGATCCTGCACAACGCGGCGATGACGCGGCAGCTCGACTGGGAGGTGGAGCTGGCAGTGATCATCGGCACCACCGCCACCCGCATCCGCGAGGCGGACGCGATGGCCCATGTCTTCGGCTACTCGGTAATGCTCGACGTCTCGGCGCGCGACAACCGCCGCGCCGGGCAATGGATCTTCTCCAAGGGGCAGGACAGCTACGCCCCCTTCGGCCCCTGCATCGTCACCGCCGACGAGATCGAGGATCCGCATGCGCTCGACCTGTGGCTGACCAAGAACGGCGAGGAGAAGCAGCGCTCCAACACCCGCCACATGTATTTCAAGATCCCCGCGCTGATCGCGGACCTGTCCACGGGCATGACGTTGGAGCCGGGCGACGTGATCGCCACCGGCACGCCCGAGGGCGTGGGCGCCGGCCGCGACCCGCAGGAGTGGATGTGGCCGGGCGACGTGATCGAATACGGGGTGGAAGGCATCGGCACGATGCGCAACCCCGTCGTCAAGATCGGGGGCTGAGCCGATGGACCGCCTGATCCGCATCGGCCAGATCGTGCCCTCGTCGAACCTGACGATGGAGCGCGAGATCCCCGCCATGCTGCGCGCCCGCGAGACCGTGGCGCCGGAACGCTTCTCGTTCCACTCCGCGCGGATGCGCATGAAGAAGGTCGTCAAGGAAGAGCTGGCCGCGATGGACCGCGACAGCGACCGCTGCGCGCTGGAACTGTCGGACGCGGCGGTGGACGTGATGGGCTATGCCTGCCTGGTGGCGATCATGGCGATGGGCCCGGGCTATCACCGCGAAAGCCAGAAGCGGCTGCACGAGGTGACGGTGGCCAACGGCCATCCCGCCCCGGTGGTCAGCTCCGCCGGCGCGCTGATCGAGGGGCTGCACGCCATGGGCGCGAAACGCATCGCGCTGGTGGCGCCCTACATGAAGCCGCTCACCCGCACCGTGGTGGAGTATATCGAGGCCGAGGGCGTCGAGGTGAAGGATTACCTGGCGCTGGAGATCCCCGACAACCTGGAGGTGGCGGCGCAGGACCCGATGAACCTGGTTGCGCATTACAAGCGGCTGGACACGAAAGGCATCGACGCGCTGGTGCTGTCGGCCTGCGTGCAGATGCCCTCGCTCGCCGCCATCCCGCAGGTCGAGGCCGAAACCGGACTCCCCGTTCTCTCCGCCGCCGTCGCCACAACCCGACAGATGCTCGTCGAACTCCGCCTCGACCCCAAAGCCCCCGGCGCCGGCGCCCTTCTGGCCTGAACATGGAAGACCACGCCGACCCCATCCGCAACGACGACTCCGCCGCCCGGCCGCGCCGGCGGGGCATCCAGTCGATCCTCACGGGGTTTCGGGTGATCGACTACCTGGTGCAGGCGCGCGAGCCGGTCCCGCTCAAGCAGATCGCCGAGGGCACGGGGCTGTCAGCCAGCAACCTGCAATTCTACCTCATCAGCCTGACCGAGGTGGGGATCGTCGCGCAGGATCCGCGCAGCGGGCATTACGGTCTGGGGCCCTACTCGCTGCAACTGGGGATCTTCGGGCTGCAGCAGTTCGATGTCTACAAGGCCGCGTTCCACCGCATCGAGTCGCTGGCGCGCGACACGGGGCACGCGGTGTTTCTGGGGGTGTGGGGCAATACGGGACCCACGATCATCCACCGCGCCGAGGGCAGCTACAACCGTTCGGTCTTCGAGCTGCGTTTGGGGTCCGTGCTGCCGCTGCTGCGCTCGGCGCTGGGGCGACTGTTCCTGGCCCACCTGCCCGAGGACCTGACCCGCGCCATGCTGGAGCGCGAATTGCACGACCTGTCGCAGGCCAACACCCTGGCCGAGGGCTCGGACACCCCGCGCAACCGGGTCGAGGCGCAGCGCATGGGCGCGGCGATCCGCGAGACGGGGCTGAGCGCCTGCCGGGGCGGGCTGCTGTCGGATCACACGGCGATCTCGGCCCCCGTGTTCGACCATACCGGCCGCATCCTCGCGGGGATGACCATCATGGGCCATGTGAATGTCCTGGACGACGCCCCGGATGGCGCGGTGGCCCAGGCCCTTCTGGAAATGTCGCGCGGCGTCTCCGAAGAGGCGGGTGCCACCACCCGGCATTACCTCTCCTTCTGAGGATCAGCTTTCATAGCGGGTGGCGCCGCGGCGCCGCTCGTCTACCGGGCGCGGCAGGATCGCCGCCTGGTGGGCGCGCTGGTCGCAATTGGCGCGCGGGCAGATCCGGCAGTTGATGCCCACCGGCGTGATCTGCGCCGCCTTCACCGCCAGCCCCTCGGCATAGCCGATCTCGGAGGTATGCTCGATCGCGCAGCCCATCGCCACGGCCAGCCGGATATCCTGCGCATGCCGGGCGAAGGTGGGCCGGTCCACCGTGCGGGAAAACACCAGATATTGCGTCTTGTCCGGCATCTCGACGAATTGCGGCGAGATCCGCCCCGGCGTGCGGAACGAGGCATGCACATCGAGCCGCGGACAGGCGCCGCCCCGCTCGGCCAGCGGAAAGCCGGTGGAGTTGAACCGCTTGGTCACGTTGCCCGCCTTGTCGATCCGCAGGAAGAAGAAGGGTACTCCCTGCGCGCCGTTGCGTTGCAACGTGGTGGCGCGGTGGCACGCCTGCTCGTAGCTGACCCCGAAGCGTGTGGCGAGGTGGTCCATGTCGTATTTCGAGGCCCGTGCCTCCTGGAGGAAGGGCCCGTAGGGCATCAGCACGGCGGCGGCGAAATAGTTGGCCAGCTCCACCCGGCAGCGCGACAGGCCCAACTCGTCGGTGATCCCCGAGCGTGCCAGCACCCGGTCGAGCAGCGGGCGCTGCTCGATCAGCCCGGCCACATGGACCAGCTGGAACACCCGGTTGGGATGGTCCAGCGCCTCCGACAGCAGGATCTCGCGCCGGCCCTCGTCATGGGCGCGCAAGGTGTTGGGCAGCTCGGACACCGGCACCAGCCGCACCGCAAGGCCGGTGGTCTCGCGCAGGCGGCGCTTGGTGACGGAATAGACCTCGTCCATCGGCACGGGCGTGTCGCCCCAGAAGGCCTCGGCCGCGTCCTCCAGTTCCGGAAAATGGTTCCGGTTGCGGCGGAAGAAGTCGTGCACCGCCGATTCGGGCGAGGCGGCGATCAGCGTCTCGCCCGAATCGGCGCCCGCAGCTCCCAGCGTGTCGCTGGCCGCCTGGTAGGCGCGATAGAGCCGAAGGAAGCCCGACGCCAGTTCGGGGCTGTGCACCAGCGCCGCGCGCAATTGCGGTAGATCCGGCCGCGCATCCTCGAAAAGCGGGTCCTGCACCACCGCCCGCAGGTCGGCCAGCAGGGTGGAATCCTCGTCCTCGGCGATGGCCCGCCAGTCCACGCCGTAGACGTCGAACAGGCGCAGCATCACCGGCACCGAGACGGAACGCTCGTTGTTTTCCAGCAAGTTGACATAAGAGGTGGAGATGCCAAGCGCGCGCGCCATCTGGGCCTGGGTCTCCGCCCGCTCCAGCCGCAATTTCCGCAGGTGCGGGCCAATGAAGGTCTTCTGCATACGTTTGCACACTTTTCACTTTTGTATGATTTACAATATTACAAATATTGCGTGATGTAAAATTTTGCATTTACAGCAGAACGCGTTTTGCTTTTGCACAACCAACGCGTGCTGGCAGGGTCGGATCAACCGCAAATTTCGCTGAAGGAATGGCCCAATGCGCACCGGACACGCCCATCTTTTCATCCCCGGCCCCACAAACGTGCCGGAACCCGTGCGCCGCGCGATGAACGTGCCGATGCAGGACATGCGGGCGCCGGATTTCGGTGACCTGACGCTTGGCCTCTTCACCGATCTCAAGCGCGTCTTCCGCACCGAAACCGGCACGGTGATGATGTTTCCCGGCTCCGGCACAGGCGCCTGGGAGGCCGCGATCACCAACACGCTGAACCCCGGCGACAGGGTGCTGATGGCGCGCTACGGCCAGTTCTCCACCCTCTGGGTGGAGATGGCGCAGCGCCTCGGCCTGCAGGTGGAGTGCATCGACGTGCCCTGGGGCGCGGGCTGCCCGGTCAAGGAATTCGCCCGCCGCCTGGGCGCCGACCGTCACGGGGACATCAAGGCCGTCTTCGTCACCCATAACGAGACGGCCACGGGCGTCGTCTCCGACGTGGCGGCGGTGCGCCGCGCGCTGGACGAGTGCTTCCATGACGCGTTGTTGTTCGTCGATGGCGTCTCTTCCATCGGGTCGCTCGACTTCAGGATGGACGACTGGGGCGTCGACCTTGCGGTGACCGGCAGCCAGAAGGGCCTGATGCTGCCCGCCGGGCTGGGCATTCTTGCCGTGTCGGACAAGGCGATGGAGGCCAGCCGCACCTCCACCATGCGCCGGGCCTATTTCGAGTTCGCCGACCAGGTGAGGATGAACGCCGACGGGTATTTTCCCTATACCCCGCCCACGCAGCTGTTTCACGGGCTGCGCGCCGCGCTCGACCTGATCCATGCCGAGGGGCTGGACGCTGTCATCGCCCGGCACCACCGGCTGGCCGAAGGCATCCGCCGCGGCGTTCAGGCGATGGGGCTGGAGCTGGTGGCGGAGCATCGCAAGTTCCATTCCGACACGGTTTCGGCCATCCGGGTGCCGCGCGGCGTCGATGCCCGCGAGGTGCTGCGCATCGCCCATGACCGCTACAACGCCTCCTTCGGGTCGGGCCTCGGGCCGCTGGCGGGCAAGGTGTTCCGCATCGGCCACCTGGGCAGCCTGAACGAGGGGATGTGCCTGACCGCGCTGACCCTGGCCGAGCTGTCGCTGGCCGAGGCCGGCGCGGAGATCGAGTTCGGCCGCGCGGCCGCCGCGGCACAGGCCTGGTATTCCGGCGCCACCGTCGCCCCATTCCTGCGCGTCGCGGCCGAGTAAGGCCCCCGAAAGGAACAGACCAATGAGCCACATGTTGTTTCCGCTGAGGCGCCAGCGCCTCCAGCGGTCGGAGCTGGCCGTGCCGGCCTCCAACCCCGCGATGATCGACAAGGCCGCCGACGGGCCCGCCGATTACGTCTTTCTCGACCTGGAGGATGCGGTCGCCCCGCCCGAGAAGGAACAGGCCCGCAAGAACGCGATCCAGGCGCTGAACGACATCGACTGGGCCGCCAAGGGCAAGACCGTGTCGGTGCGCATCAACGGGCTCGACACCCATTACATGTATCGCGACGTGGTCGACGTGATGGAGCAGGCGGGCGACCGGGTGCATACGCTGCTGGTGCCCAAGGTGGGCACGGCCTCGGATCTCTACATGGTCGAGGCGATGGTGAACCAGATCGAGATGGCGTGCGGCCTGGGCACTCGGGTCGGGCTGGAGGCCCTGATCGAAACGGCGCTCGGCATGGCCAACGTGGAAGAGATCGCCCGCTTCGGCGGCCGGCTGGAGGCGCTGCATTTCGGGGTGGCCGATTATGCCGCCTCGATGCGGGCGCGCACGGTGAATATCGGCGGCCTCAACCCCGACTATCCGGGCGATCAGTGGCATGCCTCGATCACCCGCATGGTCATCGCCTGCCGCGCCTTCGGCCTGCGCGCCATCGACGGCCCGTTCGGCGATTTCAGCGACCCGGAGGGCTACATGGCCGGCGCCCGCCGTGCCGCCGCCCTGGGCTGCGAGGGCAAATGGGCGATCCATCCCGGCCAGGTGGAGCTGGCCAACGAGGTGTTCAGCCCGCCCGAGGCGGAAATCACCAAGGCCCGCCGCATCATCGAGGAGCTGCGCAAGGCCGAGGCCGAGGGCAAGGGCGCCGCCGCGCTGGACGGCAAGATGATCGACGCCGCCAGCGAGCGCATGGCCAACAACGTCATCACGGTGGCCGAGGCGATTGCCGCCAAGGGCTGAGCCCCGCACGACGGACCATGCGGTGCCCCCGGCGCCGCGGATGTGGAGGAGGAACCCCATGGACATCCATGAATACCAGGCCAAGGAAATCCTGGCGGGCTTCGGCGTGCCGGTGCCGCGCGGCGGGCTGGCCTACAGCCCCGAACAGGCGGGCTACCGCGCGCGTGAACTGGGCGGAGCCGCCTGGGTCGTGAAGGCCCAGGTGCATTCCGGAGGCCGTGGCGAGGCCGGCGGCGTGAAGCTGTGCCGTTCGGAGGAGGAGGTGCGGGATTTCGCGGCCACGCTCTTCGGCAAGCAGCTGGTCACGAAACAGACCGGCCCCGCAGGCAAGGGCGTGTACCGGGTCTGGGTGGAAGGCGCCTCCGACATCGCACAGGAACTCTACCTCGGCTTCGTGCTGGACCGGAAATCCGAGCGCATCATGATCGTGGCCTCGTCCCATGGCGGAATGGAGATCGAGGACCTGGCCGAGCGCGACCCTGACAGCCTGCGCCGCATGGTGATCGACCCGGCCGTGGGGCTGGCCGAATTCCAGGCCCGCGAACTGGCCTTCGCGCTGGGGCTGACCGGCGGGCAGGTGGCACAGATGGTCACCATCCTGCGCGCCTGCTACCGCGCCTATCGCGATCTCGATGCCATGATGGTCGAGATCAACCCGCTGGTCGTGACCCATGGGGGCGAACTGGTGGCGCTGGACGCCAAGATGAGCTTCGACACGAACGCCCTGTTCCGCCGCCCGCAGGTGGCCGAACTGCGCGACCCCAGCCAGGAGGACCCGCGCGAGGCCACCGCCGCCGACAACGGGCTGGCCTATGTGGGGCTGGAGGGCGATATCGGCTGCATCATCAACGGCGCCGGGCTGGCCATGGCCACGATGGACATGATCAAGCTGGCCGGAGGCGAGCCCGCCAACTTCCTCGATATCGGCGGCGGCGCCAGCCCCGAGCGCGTGGCCCGGGCGTTCCGCACCGTGCTGGCCGACGGCAACGTCTCGGTGGTGCTGGTGAACATCTTCGCGGGCATCAACCGCTGCGACTGGGTCGCGGAGGGCGTGGTGCAGGCCTATCGCAACGAGGGGCTGAGCCTGCCGGTGATCGTGCGGCTGGCCGGCACCAATGTCGAGGAGGGCCGCCGCATCCTGCGCGAGTCCGGTCTGCCGATCATCGCCGCGGACACCTTGGCCGACGCGGCCGCGCAGGCCGTGGCTGCCCGCCCGCAACTGGCCGCCTGAGGAGGAGACGACAATGGCAATCCTGATCGACGAGAAAACCCCAGTGATCGTGCAGGGCATGTCGGGCCGCATCGGCCGTTTCCATGCCGAGGAGATGATCGCCGAGGGCACCAACGTGGTGGCGGGCGTCACCCCGGGCAAGGGCGGCGAAAGCGTGCTGGGTCGCCCCGTCTTCGACACCGTCCGCCAGGCGGTAGAGGCCACGGATGCCGTGGCCAGCCTCGTTTTCGTGCCGCCCCCCTTCGCCGCCGACGCCATCATGGAGGCCGCCGACGCGGGCATCCGCACCTGCGTCTGCGTCACCGACGGCATTCCGGCACAGGACATGATGAAGGTGAAGCGTTTCCTGCGCCGTTACCCGGAGGCGCGCAAGATGCGCCTGATCGGGCCGAACTGCGCCGGGGTGATCTCTCCGGGGCGGGGCTTCATGGGGATCATGCCGCCGCATATCTACATGCCGGGCCGCGTGGGGATCGTGGGGCGCTCGGGCACGCTGGGCTACGAGGCCGCCAGCCAGATGAAGGCATTGGGCATCGGCGTCTCGACCTCGGTGGGCATCGGCGGCGACCCGATCAACGGCTCGTCCTTCCGCGATATCCTTGACCTGTTCGAGAACGACCCCGAGACTGACGCGGTGATGATGATCGGCGAGATCGGCGGCCCGCAGGAGGCCGAGGCCGCCGCCTTCGCGCGCGACCACATGACCAAGCCGGTGGTGGCCTATATCGCCGGGCTTTCCGCGCCCAAGGGCCGCAAGATGGGCCATGCCGGGGCGATCATCTCGGCCTTCGGGGAAAGCGCGCAGGAGAAGGTGGAGATTCTCTCGGCCGCGGGCATCACCGTGGCCCCCAACCCAGCCGCCATGGGCGAGACCATGGCCAGCGTGCTGAACACCCGCCGCGCAGCGTGAGGCGATGACCTGCCGCCGAACCCACACCCGTTTTGCGGCGTGACGCACCGGTCTTGCCCGAACCTCTCCGCCGGATCCCGGCTCACGAGAAGATCGGTTCGGTGCGTGCCGCCGGCGCCAACGGCACCCGCGAGTGCCCCGATACGATACCATCGCGGATCGGGGCGCCCACGCCGTCAGCCCGCCTTGCCGGAACGCGACACCCTCGAAGGCCATCACCGCCGGTGCCGCCGCGCGAAACGAAACCCTGCGGGCCTCCCAATACCTCGGCCGGGCCCTGTGGCGATCCCTCGCGGCAGCATCCTGCGGATATCAGCGCCGAGCCCGCGCCGAGACGAAACCTCTCGGGACATTGCCCTTGGAAATACCCTGCCGGTCGGCGGATGCACTGCGTGAAGCTTCCGTGTATGGCACGCGGCTTCGATCGTCAGGTCGCCGAACTTCAGATCCGCGCCGCCATTCTGAACGGCGACACCGCCCTCGCCATGCCCGTCACAGAGCCTGTCGGACAAGCGCGTTCAGGGAAAGCGGAAGTCCGGGCGTTGCGATCTTCGCGAAACCAACCCGACCAAACTCGGACCACCATCTGCGCGCGCGCGTATCGTTCCCTCGAAGCATCGACCCCGCGAGGCCCGGTGGGCTGGAAGCCCTACACACTGGCGACGAAATGGCCGGGGCTATTTCAGCCACCCCCGAGGCCGCGCTCGATGGTCTCAACATTGCCATGCGTGCCGGCGATCCGCCGGAGCCCTTGCCGCCGGGGGCCAGGCGCCGCCCTGACCTTCGGCGTCGTCGTTGCTTGGCTGTGAAGCTTGATCAGCATGTCGCTCTTCCGTCCCGCGCATCAGTCAGAACCCAACGTGCCATGAAAAGCGCCGATCGACGAGGGGCTATGTGATCATCCGGGATGGAACACCTAGCGATAAAGGGCGCACTGGGCGAGGAGGGCTGGCCACTCTTTGCGGAATGGTCGGGTCAGTCTTCAAAGGATATGCCCTCGGCCACAGCGAGGGCATGGCAGTCATTTCGTCCGAACCGGATTGGTGCGGGAACGATTTTTTACCTAGCGAGAAAAGCGGGTTGGTCGCCGCCAGCTGAGCTTCGCTTCGACCGAAAATCTGAAATCCCCCACCCGGCTCGTAAGTTCTTCAAGGAGTACTGAGCATGTCCGCTAGTCAGAACATCCACACAATGCCTATCCCGAATTTCGAGGCGGAAGAAGCCCGCGATAAGGCTGCGAGTGTGAGCGCGCTTGTCTTGGCACTGACCGAGGGCATCGACCCCGACGACCTGCTGCGCGCCGTGCAGGCCTATGCGACCGAGAGCGCGGGCTTCACCCGATCGAAGGTCTGTTTCGCGGACAACTGGTTCGCCGGCCGCCGCTGGCAGCGTTTCCTTGAGGTGGCGGCCGAGGAGCGAGAAGCCCGAACAACGCTGGCCGCCGATCACCAAGCCCGGCTGGCAGCTTGGGTTCGTGACCGCAGCCCGATGTGCAAGCACATCACCGCCCCGCAGGTGACGGCGCTGATGGCGGCGGGGCTGGTGACCGATGGCCAGCTTCGCGCGGCGGGGTTGGCGGGATGAGCGGCGCGTTCTCTGCAAATTGCGCCGCGCATCGCGTCCCGTGCATCGCGCTTTCCGGAGCGTGCGCCCTGTCCCGCGTCCTTTGCGCCGGGCCATCCGCATCGCGCATCACGTCCTTTGCGCCGCGTCCGGTGCCCCGTGCTGTGCGCATCGCGCTTCCAGCGTCGCGTCCCCTGCGCCCCGTCCGACCAAGCAAACCCACCGAAACGGACTCCAAGCCCCTGACCCGCCTCCGCTGACGCTGGGAGGCGGAGGGCTTGGAGGAAGTTGGCAAGAAATAGGAACGTAAACTTCACATGCGCCACCATCGCAAACTGACCGGCGACGAACGCCGCCAGATCATCGAGGCTCGCACCGAGGGCACATCAGCCGCCGCTCTGGCCCGCCGCTTTGGCGTCTCGACCCGGACGATCTACAACACGCTGAGCCGGGCAAAAGGCGCGAGACCTGCCCTTACCAGAACAATCAGCACCCGCCTGAGCGCGCGCCAGCTGGCGGGGTTTCAGGCCGCGCTTGTGCGTCGCGGCATCACCGACCAACCCGCCGCGCTGCGCTGCCTGATGGAAGCGGCCGACATCCTGCTGCGCCCGGTCGATCCGGTCGTGCGCGACCACCTGCAAGCCTGGGGCGCGCAGGTCGCCACCGAAGGCGCTGCGGTCAACCTCATCGCCCGCAAGCTGAACGAGGCCAAGCTGCGCGGTCGCCCGCTGCCCTTCACCGATGACGACATGGCCACGATCCGCACCTTCGCCGGGGGCCTGATCGAATTCGCCGAGGCGTTCCGCATCTTGTGGGAGGCACAGCTGGCCAAGAAGGCGCGCGAGGTCGACAAGGCGCTGGAGAGGTTGGCGGCGCAGTCAGAAGCATTCGCCGACGCCGGCCAACCCAATTTGTCTCGCAAGTAAAACAGAAAATTGATTTTTGCGTCACGTGCAAAACAAAAACCGACTGAAGACATGGGGTGGGGGTTGCAACGGGGGGTTGGCTCATCATATCTTTCGTATCACAAGTGAGACAAAAACGACTTTTCTGACCGAGATGCAGGACAATGATTGCCAGTACCGACAAAGCAGCACGCACAAAGGGGAGCGCGGTTCATCCCTCGATCGCCCGCGGTATCGCGCGGCTTGGGCAGGACATCTCCCGCGCACGCCGGGCACGCCGGATATCAACAAC